>Ga0082335_1000516_pt1 | contig 97733 bp, 104 predicted proteins | sample Subgrocontami58m_FD_72375 | JGI IMG/M metagenome (GOLD analysis project Ga0082335, IMG submission 72375) | Subsurface groundwater microbial communities from S. Glens Falls, New York, USA - GMW37 contaminated, 5.8 m (SPADES assembly) (version 2) ...
AGAGGCTTAGTCTTAGACCCGCTGCTTAAACCACGCGGGAGAGCCTCAAGACCACCAGTCTCGAGGCGCCGAAGGAGCAACCTCCCCGGAACCTCTCAGGCACTAGGACCGTGTGGATCAGGCAACTCTGGAAAGGCGAGCCATAGCTCACGCCGACGGGGAAAACCACTGAAGTTGGTGGTGACGCTCTCAGGCACCTCTGCGTAGTTGAGTAGAGGTAGGACAGAGGGGGAGTCCAGATTTTGCGACCCTACCCGATTTGGAGAGCACCAAGTGAGCCACTCAATTCTTAACGAAGATCAATTTCTGCCCCGCCACATCGGCCCCAATGCTGCTGAACAATCTTTAATGTTAAAGGCAGTCGGCTACAGCAATCTTGAAACATTCATAAGTGACGTCGTGCCCGAATCGATCCGAATGCGCAGCACCCTCTCATTCGGCCAAGGGCGGAGTGAGACTGCGGTGATAGCCGAGTTGCGCGAGTTGGCAGCGCGTAACCAAGTTCTCACCTCGCTTATCGGATGCGGCTACTACGGCACCCATACACCATCGGTCATTCTGCGCAATGTTCTTGAGAATCCGGCTTGGTACACCGCCTATACGCCTTATCAACCAGAGATCAGCCAAGGGCGGCTAGAAACGCTTCTGACTTTTCAGACGATGATCGAAGATCTGACGGGCTTACCAATCGCCAATGCCTCGATGCTTGATGAAGCAACAGCCGGCGCCGAAGCAATGGCCATCGCACATCGCACGTGGCAGGGGAGTGATGATGCAGTTTTCATCGTTGATGCAGATGCTCATCCGCAGACTTTGGCCGTTATCCAAGTAAGAGCCCGCGCCATTGGCATTCACGTTGAAAGTCTCGACCTTGGTGAAGACTTGCCGAGCAACTTCGGCGTCCTTATTCAATATCCAGGTTCTTCTGGTCGCATTAGAGAACTTGCACCGCTCGTCGAGAAGATACATGCCGGTGGTGGTCTGGCGATTGTTGCTGCCGATCCTCTGGCGCTCGTACTGTTGCAGTCACCTGGTAGTCAAGGCGCAGACGTCGCCGTGGGAAGCGCACAGCGCTACGGCGTGCCGATGGGATTCGGCGGACCACACGCGGGATATCTGGCCGTACGCACAGGGCTCGAGCGCACGATGCCCGGTCGGTTAGTTGGTGTGAGCGTTGACACTCACGGCACTCCTGCGTACCGGCTCGCTCTACAGACGCGAGAACAGCACATACGCCGTGAGAAGGCGACGAGCAACATCTGCACGGCACAGGTTCTGCTGGCAAATATGGCCGCCTTGTATGCGGTCTGGCATGGGCCGGATGGGTTGCGTCGAATCGCCTTGCGTACCAATCTTTTTGCCAGGATTTTTGCCCAACTTGCTAGCGGTGCAGGGTATCTGGTGGCTGAAGGAGATTTCTTTGACACCCTTACTTTGAGCCGGGCAGGTGGCGCCAAAGGGCTCGTAGAATCTGCGTTGAGCGCCGGAATCAACATCAGGGCCGTTGACGAGCACCGCGTGAGCATTTCCTTCGATGAGACAACGACTCCAGAAGTGCTAGTTCGCCTGGCCGCAGCTTTCGGAATTCTCGACGTAGACCAGAGCCGAATTGAAACGCTGGCATCGAAGGGTGGGTTTGAACTTTCGTCAACACTTCTTCGAAGCGATGAGATTCTCACCCATCCGGTCTTCCATGAACATCGAAATGAGACCGCGATGATGCGTTATCTGCGTTCTCTCGCTGATCGCGATCTAGCTCTAGATCGAAGCATGATTCCGCTTGGCTCTTGCACGATGAAGTTGAATGCAGCCACCGAGATGGAGCCAATTACCTGGAATGAATTTGCGAATCTGCACCCATTTGTGCCAGCAGACCAATCACGAGGCTCACGCGAATTAATCGCTCAATTATCAAAATGGCTCATTGAGGTAACCGGATACGACGCGATCTCACTCCAGCCAAACGCCGGAAGCCAGGGCGAGTTTGCTGGATTACTGGCAATCCGTTCGTATCACCAATCTCGCGGTGAAGGGCATCGCGATGTCTGTCTAATTCCATCGAGTGCGCACGGCACGAACGCGGCCAGCTCGGCCATGGCAGGTTTGAAAGTCGTGGTCGTCAAGTGCGACGACGCAGGTAACGTAGATCTGGTTGATCTAAAAGAGAAGATCAACTCTCATTACGAAACGCTGGCTGCCTTGATGATCACATATCCATCAACGCATGGAGTATTTGAAGAGGCGATCCGCGACATCTGCGCCAGTGTTCACGATGCTGGGGGACAGGTTTACGTCGATGGTGCCAATCTCAATGCATTGGTTGGCATTGCTCAGCCAGGAAAGTTTGGGGCAGATATTTCGCACCTCAATCTCCACAAAACTTTCTGCATCCCACACGGTGGGGGCGGGCCTGGCGTAGGGCCGGTCGCTGCGCGTGCCCACCTGGCACCTTTCTTACCAAACCACCCGCTCGACCCCGATTGCGGACCTGCAACCGGGCCCGGGCCAATCAGTGCCGCGCCATATGGTTCAGCGGGAATTCTCCCGATCTCTTGGGCTTATTTGCGTCTGATGGGTGGAGAGGGAGTCACGATGGCCAGTGCCATTGCAATGCTCTCGGCCAACTACATTGCAGCACGCCTTAATGAACACTACCCAGTGCTCTATACCGGGCGTGCGGGTCGGGTCGCGCACGAGTGCATTCTCGATGTCCGAGCCATTACAAAATCAAGTGGCGTGACCGTTGATGACATTGCAAAGCGCTTGATGGACTACGGTTTCCACGCTCCAACCATGTCATTCCCGGTGTCTGGAACACTTATGGTCGAACCAACTGAGAGCGAAGACTTGCGCGAGCTCGATCGCTTTATTAATGCAATGATCAGCATCAGGCAAGAAATTCGTCAGATCGAAAACGGCGAAGTCGCGCATGCCGACTCGCCACTGCACAACGCCCCGCATACGGCGGGGGAGTTAGCCGGTGAGTGGAACCACTCTTACTCGCGCAAGGTAGCCGCTTTCCCAACTGGCGAAACCACCATGTCGTTTGCCTCGAGGGGCAAGTACTGGCCGCTGGTCGGTCGTATCGATGGCGTTTTCGGAGACCGCAATCTCGTCTGTGCCTGTCCGCCGATGAGTAGTTACGAGTCGTAATGGATCTAACCAGACTCATCGATCAGAACTCACGAGCGACGATTCCGCTAGTTGCGACTCTGGGAATAGTGATCGAAGAAGTGAGCCTGGATCCGATTAAGGCGATTGCCTTCCTGCCGGATCGACCAGAACAACGCAACCATGTCGGGGGACCGCATGCCGGGGCGATCTTCACCATGGCCGAGACAGCCAGCGGCGCCGTCGTCCAGGCACTTTTTTCGGATCTGTTTGCCGTGGCAACGCCGTTGATCATGAATGGTGAAATCACCTACCGTGCTCTTGCCCTCGGCGACATGCGTGGTGTCGCGACCTTGCGTGACGGCAGAGCCGAGCTTGAGCGAGTCCGCAGTGAAGTTGCTGCCGGCTTAAGACCCGAGTTCTTCATCGAAGTGGAGATAACAAGTGCGACTGGGGTAACCGGGGCACTTCTGACGCACTGGACACTGAAGCCAAAGGGGTGACTTAAGCGTTAGCACCTGGAATACACCGTGAAGTGCACCGTTTCATGGTGTAAACTCTGGGTATGGCGAAGAGGCTGAGCGTAATTCTGGGTGATGGGGACGAAGAGCGGCTAAAGCCGTTCTTCGATGTGGGTACCAGCCAGCACGAGGCACTGCAACGGTGGGCTGAACAGAACGGTTCAGGTGCCGTTAATTCCGAGGCGGCTCTGATCCGCGCCTTAATGCAAGCGGGGGCGGAGGCGCTCGGTGATGAGATTCTGGACTCCAGTTATGTCGAGTTGGCGCGGCTCTACAACAAGCCTGAGGAGGGCGTTGAGCGACGTTTGGCGCGGGACCACTACATCGAACGCACTGAAGCCACTCTGTGACAGTTATGCCGTTGCGTGGTCAAGTGTTTCGAGTAGATCTCGGGTACGGTGCGAAACCCTGGCTCATCGTCAGTAATAACTCTCGTAACCGAAACCTAGAGACGGTAATCGCGGTCCGCATAACCACCACGAACAAGCATGAGAGTCTCCCAACGGTCATTAAGTTATCCCACATCGACCCGCTAGTTGGTTACGTTTTGGTGGACGACCTCATCCAGCTCTATCGGGACGAACTGACGTTGCCGCTAGGAACGTTATCGCCTGCGACCATGCGCGCGGTAAGCACCGCCATTCGAGTCGCGGTGCCTTAGACAATTTGGCGTGAGCGAAGCCACCGCTCGGCGTGAGCGAAGCCACCGCTCGCGGAAGGGGTGGGGCAAATCTGATTAACTTAACATAATGTATATTATCGGCGTTGTGCGGTCAGGCGGCGGAGCCCCCACTTGGTGATCTGCCAGATCGCTTCGAGAACAATCCCCTTCGACATCTTGGAGACGCCGCTCGTTCGCTCGACAAAAGTGATCGGCACTTCAACGATCTTTAGTTTCTGCTGCCAGGCCCGCCAAGCCAGATCTATCTGAAAGCAGTAACCATTTGAATCAACGCTAGATAGATTGATTTTTTCTAGAGCCTGCCGAGTAAAGGCCCGGTAACCCGCCGTCGCATCATGTAGATCGAAGCCGAGGGCGATCCTGGCGTAGCCGTTCCCAGAACGGGAAAGTCCCTGCCGGATGGTCGACCAATTGTCGACTTTTCCGCCGGGTATCCAACGTGAGCCGATAACCAAGTCGGCGCCGGATGCGATAGCCGTTAGCAGCCGGTCCAGTTGCTCGGGCTGATGGGAGCCATCGCCATCCATTTCTACGACTACGTCGAAGGGACGCTCAAGTGCCCAGGCGAAACCTGAGAGGTACGCCCGACCCAGGCCTGTTTTCGCCGACCTTTCGAGCAGATGCACTCGTGTGGAGGAGATCGACTCCACGATGCCGCCAGTGCCATCAGGCGACCCGTCGTCGACCACTAGGACTTGGATTTCATGCCCAGGGAGCACCAAGGCCAGAACTCGCTCTATGACGCCTTCAATGCTGGCTGCTTCGTTGTAGGTCGGGATGATGACCAATACCGATATCACTTCATGCCCGCCTGTACCGCTCGACGGAGAAACGCCAGAAACACGAGGAAGATCATTACCAATTCTGGCCACCTACCCAACCGGTCGGAAATCGTGAGGCGTTCTGTGATGGGCAGATCAGCTTGGAGGACCGTTGATTTGAAGAATGGGCTCTCCTGGATGATCGTGCCATCTGGCGCCAGTAGTGCACTCTTGCCCGATGTCGACACGGAGATGATGCTTCGACCGTGTTCGATTGCTCGTTCCCGGGTCACCGCCAGTTGTTGCAGAGATTCGGAGGATCGCCCAAAAGTAGCGCTGTTGGTCTGGACCGCCAACAGATTTGCTCGCCCATTCACGATTGCTTTACGCACTAGATCGTCTTCAATAATCTCAAAGCAGATGACGTCAGCTAGATGTATAGAGCCAATCTGATGAGTCACAGTCTGTCTGCCAGGCTTCATATCTATGATCCGTTTTGCGACCGGTACCAAGGCTTCAGCGAGACCGCGCAATGGAAGGTACTCACCAAAGGGCGCCAAATGTTGCTTGATGTAGATCGAAGTGGGGCCCACGTTTGGCACCCAGAGCACTGAGATATTTTGAACGGACGGAGTTTCAGATACTCCGCCCACGAGTATCGGTACCCCCATTTCGTTGGTGATTTGGGTTATCAATTCGGTTGCGAGTCCATCATGGAGCGGATCGACATCTGATGCATTCTCTGGCCAGATGACTAAGGCAGGTTGTTTCGCCTCTCCCCCACGAATTCTGGTGGCGAATGTTCTGGTTGTCTGAACATGGTATTGGAGTACTGCTTCGCGCTGCGCATTGAAATCCAGTCCGAGCCGCGGAACATTTCCTTGGACCGCAGCGACGTTGACCGTTTGAGTTGCGTGATTGGCCGGAATAGCCAAAGGTGCTACGAGTAGGGCTATCAGCGCCAACAAGAATGTGAGCCTTCTTGAGTTGCTCAGAAGAAGTGCGATCAGACCAGCTAGAGAGGCCACGGCGAAGGTGAGTAATGGTGCGCCGCCCAGAGAGGCGATTCTGGTGAAATAACTGGGCTCAACAAAGGCGAGCCTTGCCCAGCCGAAACCACCCCAAGGAATACGCGACCTGATTGCTTCGTCGAGGACAAAAGCTCCACCGATAACGAGTGGTAGCCAACGGCTTTCCTTGAAGGCGCGCATCGCAAACCCGACCGGGGCCAGGAAGAGCGCTTCAAAGAGTGAGAGTGCCACCCACGGAAACCAGCCAACGTACGAGGAAGCCCAATGGAGCACAATTAAAAAGAAAAATGCAGAGGTGATGAATGAGCCGATCGCGACTGTCCGCATATGGGTACTGCGCTGAATGGCATTGACCCAGAGTGCTATTCCGATCGGCAGAAGCCACCATAGGGAGATAGGCGCGAAACCAGCGCTCATTAGCGCGCCTGCAAGTAAAAATTTACCTGCTTGTCGGAAAGATGACTTCGGATTTCTCATGGTCTGAGTGCTGCAAGCAATCGTTCCACGCTCGACCCTAACAAATGCTCATCCTGAAGAGAGCGGACTCCTGCTAGATCGCTGATTTCACTTGGGATGTTCAATGAAATTCTCTCAAGCGGGACATCTATCGCACAGTTTACGAGAGTGGGTGCTATTGCAAGATAGTCAAGAGATGCCGTGATTTTCTTCTTCAACGTCGGTGACAGCTCGCTTGTCGGGTCGAGGGTCGCTGCAATGAGGTGGTCAAGAAATTCGTATTGATTTACCAAATTTGCTGCACCCTTCTCCCCTATTCCGCGAACGCCAGGGAGTCCATCTGAAGGATCACCGCGGAGAGTCGCGAAGAAAGAGTACGACTTGCTAGGAATGCCGTACTTCCTCGTGATCCAATTTTCATCGACTAGCTCGTGTTGCGAAACTCCGCGGGCGATGTAGGCGACTTTCGTCTGACGTTCGTCGTCGACTAGCTGAAAAAGATCGCGATCACCGGTCACGATAGTCGTGGGTCCTTCTTCGCTATGTACCAGTGTGGCAATCACGTCATCGGCTTCGTAGTCATCGGCACCGTGCATCGCGATACCAAACGCCTGGAGTGTTTGAAGCAGAATTGGTATCTGTGGGGCGAGGGTGTCCGGGATCTCTTCGTCCTCATCGCCTTTTAAGCGGTTCGCTTTGTACTCTGGAAAGAGCGCTACTCGCCAGGAAGGACGCCAAGCGCAATCTAAGCAAGCCACTATCCGATCAGGGCGGTACTGAGTGATCAAGCGAGCAGTCATGTCGAGTACCCCGCGAATTGCATTGACCGGCTGGCCACTCTGAGAGACGAAACTCTCTGGCAGGCCGTAATACGCTCGATACCAGAGCGATGCTGTATCAAGAAGCAGAAGCGAACTCATATCGCCTCAGCAACGGATTCAGACGCTGTCGCCACGACGCCACGGAAAATTGATTTTCGGGCCGCCGATGATGCTTCTCGCAGGGCAGAATCATCGGTGATAGTCGCGATCTGACCGAGCAAATCGATAAGTTGCTTGCAGTTGCGAACAAAATCCCCAGCGGTCAAATCAGAGTCGCGTAGAACAGACTCCAAACGATGTCCACTCGCCCAGCGATAGGCAGCCCAAGAGAATCCAGGGTCAGGTTCGCGTGCCTCCGTCAGCCGATGAGAGTGTTCGATCGCAGTTAGATTCGACCAGATGGCCACCATGGATGCCATGGCCTCCTGGCTCCGTCCGCTCGGCGTCTTTATTACTAGGTGGTCAACTCCACGCGATTCATGAATGAGTAACGAAACGGCGCCAGCCAGTTCCGGAGGTGTTAGACCACGCCATACGCCCTGTTGGATGCATTCGGCCGTAAGCAGGTCGAGTTCCGTGTAGATAGAACCAAGCAGGCGCCCGGTAGCTGTTGCCTTCGAATCAGCCAAGTATCCAAGTTCGGCAAGAACGGCACAGATTCGCTCGAAGGTGCGGGCAATGACATGCGTTCGATTCTGGATTTGATCGTCGAGTTGTTTACTCTCGCGCCGTAGTCGGTCGAGGCGCTCGGCCCATCTGGCGTGCTCTTCGCGTTCGTCGCAAGAATGACACGGGTGATGCCTTAGTGCTGCACGTAGATCGATTAGAATCGCGTCATCAGCGGCGGATGACTTGACGCGAGGCTTCTTCACGTCAACAAGATCCAGCCCCGCCAAGTTGGCCGCCAGTTCACGCCGTGATCTTGGACTTCTAGCATCGAAATTCGCGGGAATTCGCAGGCGGCCAAGGGCAGTTACGGCCTCCGAAAAATCTACGACGGTCAGTCGCACTACGCGTCCATCTGCGGCTAGAACCGTTGGTCTTAGCCCGTCGAATCCAACGCCGAGTCCGGGATCAAGGATCACGGCAAGGCCGCCTCTCCGCCCGGAACTAACCGTAATCACATCTCCGCGGTGAAGTTCTTCAAGCGATGCGGCAATCGCCGCGTTCCTTGACCGGCTCCCGGCCCTAGAGAGTTCTTGCTCGCGGTTCTTGATATCTCTTCGAATTTTTGCATATTCGGCGAAATCACCAAGATGACAACTCATCGATTTCCGGTAGCCGTCCATCGCTTCTCGATGTTGGTTGACTTGACGAAGTAGGCCGCTAACCGAGCGATCAGCCTGGAATTGAGCAAAAGAAGATTCGAGCGAGTCGCGTGCCATCTCGAAACCAAGTCGCTCCACCATATTTATGGCCATGTTATAAGTGGGAGTAAATGATGACCGGAGCGGATAGGTTCGAGTCGAAGCCAGACTCGCCAGGTAAGTCGGGTCGAGATTCTGGCCCCAGACGGCTACCGCATGTCCTTCGATATCGATTCCACGCCGTCCGGCCCGTCCAGTGAGTTGGGTGTATTCGCCCGCTGTGATGTCGACGTGCGCCTCACCGTTCCATTTCACCAACCTCTCCAGAACGACCGAACGTGCAGGCATATTTATCCCAAGAGCCAGCGTCTCAGTTGCGAAGACGGCCTTTACCAATCCCATTTGAAAAAGGGTTTCGACAACCTCTTTAAAGGTCGGAATCAATCCCGCATGGTGGGCTGCGACCCCACGTTCTAGCCCGTCGAGCCATTCATGGAAACCCAATACGTACAAATCTTCATCGGGCAATTGGGCAGTGCGCTCAAGCACGATGCGCCGGATCGTCTCTCGCTCATCCTGATCGGTCAGTCTCAAGCCACTTGCTAGACATTGGTGGACCGCCGATTCACATCCTGCGCGGCTGAAGATAAAAGTGATCGCCGGCAGTAGATTCTCTGCTTCAAGAGCGGAGATGACTTCGGCTCTAGAAGGTGTGAAAACGTCGTACTCACCTTTACGCCTCTGATGATGGGCTAATGATCTCTGGGCATCACGTGCGACCCGAATCAGATCCCTATTCACTTCGCGCTGGCCCTCTTCGCTAAAGAGATCAAATAGCCGGTGTCCAAGAATCACGTGCTGAAAGAGTGGAACTGGACGATGCTCGCTGACGATGATTTCTACTTCACCGCGAATGCTCTGGAGCCATTCACCAAATTCCTCAGCATTCGAGACGGTTGCCGAGAGAGAGATGGTCCGTACTGACTTTGGTAAATGGATCAGCACTTCTTCCCACACGGCACCGCGGAACCGATCAGCAAGGTAATGCACCTCATCAAGAACTACATAACCGAGCTCTTTCAACGTCGATGAGCCCGCATAGATCATGTTGCGCAGCACTTCAGTTGTCATAACGACGATTGAAGCCTCGCTGTTTATGCTCGTGTCTCCGGTAAGCAGTCCAACTGACTCCGATCCATACCTCTGCACGAATTCCGCGAATTTCTGATTGGAGAGAGCCTTGATCGGTGTTGTGTAGAAACACTTCCGACCGTCCCGCAAGGCCAGATGCGCGGCGAACTCCCCCACAACGGTTTTGCCAGCGCCGGTTGGCGCGGCCACCAATATGTCATGCCCGGCTTCTAGGCTCTGGCAAGCGTTGAGTTGAAATTCATCGAGCGGGAAATCATACGTGCCGACAAATGCACTTACCTCAGAACGATCAAAATTGCTCCGCGTCCGCGCTGCGGCATACCGTTCTGCTGGCGTGGGCATAGCGTTGAGCCTAGGCGCTCAACGGGTCACGCAGGGAACTCCATGCGAGCAGTGCGTTCTGTGCGATCGTGACTCTTGTTGGCAGAGTTCCTTGCCGCTCTCCGTCTGCATATGCGATGGCATCTGCGTCGATCTCAACACTCCGCGCTCGCCGGATCACCACTGCTGGATGAGTGACGTGCGTCCCGGCATAGACACGTGGGAAGACGCGCAGAAAAGCCAACTTTGAAAGTGGTTTCAAGATTAGTACGTCCAGCCATCCATCGTGGATCTGGGCTTGTGGGCATATCTTCATTCCGCCGCCGTAAGATGCCGCGTTTGCGACTGCAACTAGCATCGCCTCTGTATCGAAGGTTTCACCATCTATCGTAAATCGATACTGTCGAGGTTTAAAGACTGGTAGTTCACGGGCGATTGCCACGTTGTAGCGCATTGGTCCACGTGGCCAGCGCATGGAGTTTGCCCGCTCATTCACCATCGAGTCGAACCCGGTGGACAGGACGGCACCAAAGAAACGCTGATTCGCCAGACCAAGATCAATCGGCTGGGGTGGTGCAGTGAGAATGCGTTGCACGATCTGCTCAGGGGAATCCAGGGGCATGCCTAGCGCGCGGGCGAAGTCATTCCCGGTGCCAGCTGGGACCACGCCAAGTGGGACACCCGATTGAGCTAGCACTTGAATGACCAAGTGGACAAGACCGTCCCCGCCAACTGCGATGACGCCATCGCTGCCTTCGGCTACAACCAGGCGGGTCTGGCTCAGAGTCTCCTCAGCCGAACTTGCGTTGATGACGGTTCCAAGGCCGCCTGCTTGCTGCAATTGTTCAACAACTTGTCGACCGATCCGGGCACCACGACCGCCACCTGAAATTGGATTTACTACCACGCTGATTTTAGGCATTAGATCTCCTCAGGTGGTGGGATGGGCGAGACTTCGTCGTCACCGATCGCGTATTTCGCGGCTCGTTTGCTCCGCCTTCGATCCACCAGCAGGGCAATGCCTGCAGCGGCGAAAAAGAAGAGGCACAGGGGAAGGGCCAAGAGTGTCATAGTCAATGGATCGGCAGTGGGAGTGAATGCTGCAGCAAAGAGAAAGATTAGAAAGACAGCAATTCGCCACCAGCCAAGAATGGTTCGACCAGCCAGTACACCGGCCAGATTGAGCGCCACCAAGATAACCGGCATTTCGAAGGAGAAACCGAAGAGCAGAGTCAGGCGGGTGACAAAATCGAGGTAATCATCGAATCTAATGAGGTTGGTCAAGGTAGATGGTGTGAAGCCTATTAGCATCCGCACTGCGATCGGCAGAATCTTGATTGCTACGGCAGCGCCAGCGGCAAAGAATGGCGTGGCAATAGCGACGAAGAGCAGAGTCCATTTACGCTCACGTCGGTGCAAGCCTGGGGCAGTGAAAGCCCATATTTGATAGAGCCAGATCGGGGCAGCGAGCATCACTCCGGTAATGAGTGCCACGCGGATCTGTAAATTTATCGGACCTAGCACGCCATTTATGTAGAGGATCCCGCAGTTTTCAGAACCCTGCACCACTCGTAAATCGCAAATTGGGGCTGCCAGGAATCTAATAATGCGGCGATAACTAAACCAGCCCACCATCGACAGGGCCAGAATCGAAACCGTAGAAACGACTACTCTGCGCCGCAACTCCCTCAGATGGGCAAGGAGCGGCATGCTCTCTCTTCGTGCCATTTGATCGTCGAGAGCAGATCAACTACTCGGTTGGAGTCGTCGGAGGTTTTTTGTCCGGTTCATCGCTCTTGGAACTATCTAGATCCTTGACTTCGGCTTTGAAAATCCGAAGGGATCGTCCGAGTGCTCGAGCGCTGTCGGGGAGGCGTTTGGCACCAAATAGCACCACGACGACCAGAAGCAGAATGAGTACGTGGCTTGGCTCTCTAAGGTTCATCAGCGCTCTTCCTCGTTCGATACTTGCGGGCTCTGGCTGAGTCTAGTTTGCCTGATGGTTTTAACCGAACTAATAGCCTCGATGAGCCGCCTGACTTCGCCTTCTAGGCGGCGGAAACTTAGATATGTTCGGCGAAGGAGCACGATCCACGTCAGCAATGACCCAACCAGCAGGGTTACCCATAGGACTACCCAAGCGGTACCAGTCATGTTTTTAACCTACTCCCCCTCGTAGTTGGCCAACGCTAGCCGGGCGGTAGCGCGAATTTCGTCCTGGAGGTCGGCATCGCTGGTGACTACGAGGTCGCCACCTGCACTTAAGGCCAACCGGAGCAGCCAGTTTCGATCGCCAACGGCAAGAGTTGCGGCAACGCCCGAAGGATCTGCTTCGCTGAGGACCTTTGCTCCATAACGCTCAATAATCCACCGGCCACTTGGCGCGAGCGAAATTTGGTACTTGGGGAGCTCCAATTCCTCGTCGAAGGCTGCGACGGGACCCAGTTCGTGGCTCCGTGCCGTCGATAGCGGTACTGCACCATAGATTCGATCAAGGCGGAAGAGGCGACGGTCTTCCGCTTGCAGACACCATGCTTCCACGTAACTGATTCCATCGATAAGTCGTAGGAGCATCGGCTCGATGGTGCGACTGGTCATTTCGTCACGGCTGGAAACGTAGTACTCGATCTCAACCTGTTCGCTTCGGAGTATCGCCGACTCGATCGTTTTGAAATGTGCGGTGTTCTGGCCTGTCGGCCTGGCTGAAACGACGAGTACTTGCCTTTTCAACTGCGCCATCTCTGAGGCACGCTGCACGCCGGCCTGGATTTTTGCCTGAGCTGATCGCAAATCTTCGTTCAATTCAACGTTGGGCAAGGCGCCCAGCAGCGAAAGACCCATCGACAAGGCGATGGCTTCGTCGGAAGTGAGCGAGAGAGGCTTGGCTAACGTATCTGCATTTTCAATCGAGATATGTCCGCTCTCAAAATCGAGATCTATAAGTTCCAAGTGTGTATAGCCAGGCAAGCCACACATCCACATCAAATGTAAGTCGGATACGAGTTCGCGTTCTGTGATACCCATGCTCTCGGCCGCCTCGTCGATGGCGATTCCTTGGTGCGTTTGAAGGAAAGGCACGAGTGCTAACAAGCGAGCGAAGCGGACAAGTGCATTTTGGGTACTCACTTGACGACCGCCATAAGGGAATTGATAACTTTTGCTCGCAGTTCTGGTGGTTTTACCACCACGACGTTCTGACCGAGCCAGAGAATCTCTCTAGCAAATGACTCGAGGTCGCTGAAAGAGATTTCGATTTCATCCCACTCTTCGTCAAGACTCTTTGTAGCGCTCGCCGCACGTCGCAGCGCGATGCATCTATCTTTGGCCACCCGGAGAACTGCGGTCTGAGTTTCATCGCCCTCTGATTGGCTGATCTCATTTCGAAGATCCAATCCATCGGGCACGAGAAAGGCCGCGGCACCTGAGATGAACCTGGCTTCGCTGGTAAAGCGCGAGAGCCGAAAGACGCGACTGGCCCTCCGCTCGAGATCCATGCCGACGAGGTACCAGGCACCATGCCAGGAGAGAACGCCCCATGGTTCAACTCGGCGGTGACTTATCTGTCCGTCTCGCCGTCGGTAATCGAAAGAGATTCGCCGCTGCTCCTTAACTGCCTCCCAGACGTTGGGGAAGGAGGGTTCCATCCCAGATAAGTGGGCTTCAAAAAGTTCGTCACCTACAAAATCCTCCCCCGCTGCGCGCAACTTGAGTAACGCGGACTGCGCAGGATTGGCAAAACTCATTTCGCGCCAAATCTGCGCGGCCAGAGTGACCACGGACGCCTCTCGAGGAGTGAACGAGATAGCCGGTAGTGAGTAGGTTTTGGCATCGATCCGGTAGCCATCCTCCAGATCCAGCAGCGGATCACTGCCTCCGGTCACGAGTGGAATCCCGAGTTCTCGGAGGTCGTCCTTGTCGCGCTCGAACATTCGATCATTAGCCTCGGGAGTCCCCTTGTACCCAGCTACCCTTTCGAAAATCTCAGCCTTCGTCAGATAGCGACGAGTAGCCAGAAGCGCCATCGTTAGATTGAGGAGGCGTTCGGTCTTTGCCGCTGACATGGAAGCAAGGCTAGTCTCACCGCCTATTTCAGCCTGCGTCAATCAAGCCTTGACACCCAATAAGGTTGGACTATGACCCGAGCGACTATCGCCCTTGCCCTGATCCTTGGCCTCACGGCCTGCACCTCGCAACCGGAACCGAGTATCTCCAGCACTCCGGTCGCCGCAACGCTCTTGCCAGCTGTCTCTGGGGCAATGAACCAAGCGCCATCGATCAGTAAGCCAACTGGCGCTCCCCCAACGACTCTAGAGATTCGAGATGTCGCAGTCGGCAGCGGTGGAGCAGTTCTCTCCACATCCACGGTCACCGTGCAGTACACCGGTCTGTCCTGGTCTGACGGGCAGACTTTCGACTCATCATGGCAACGCGGCCAGTCAGCTACCTTCGCACTAGGCCAAGTAATTGCCGGTTGGCAGCAAGGCTTGCTAGGGATGCAGGTTGGTGGTCGACGATTGATCGTCATCCCTCCAGCACTCGGGTATGGGGCTTCCGGGAGCGGCTCCATCAAGCCGAATGAGACGCTCGTTTTCGTAGTAGATCTACTTGCAGTCAAGTAATCAACAGATCTGAAGGAGGAAGTAAATGAGCCTAGTCAAACCTGAAATTGAATTTCCTGACTTCCCAGTCCCGTCCGATCTGGTGATTGAAGATCTCACGATCGGGACAGGCGATGAAGCCACCGCAGGCTCGAGCGTTACCGTCCATTACGTAGGCGTCGCCTACTCAACGGGGGAAGAATTCGATTCTTCCTGGGCGCGAAACGAGCCAATCACCTTCGGGCTCAACCAAGTCATTGCCGGTTGGCAGCAGGGCATCCCTGGAATGAAGATCGGCGGCCGACGGAAACTAGTCATTCCGCCGCACCTTGGATATGGCGATCGTGGCGCCGGCGCAGCTATCAAACCCGGCGAAACCCTTATCTTCGTTGTCGATCTTCTTCGAGTGTAATCACATCGAGTTTATTAGACGCTCGACTCGGTCATCTACGGACCTGAAGGGATCTTTGCAGAGCACGCTGCGTTGAGCCTGGTCGTTAAGTTTCAAGTGGACCCAGTCGACCGTAAAATCTCTACCCTTCGCCTGAGCCGCCGCGATGAAATCTCCGCGTAATTTCGCGCGAGTCGTCTGCGGTGGCAATTCCTTTGCCCGTTGGATGCTCTCCTCAGTGCAGGCGCGATCGACTAAGCCATGTCTCTCTAGTAGATAGTAGAGACCTCGGTTGCGCAAGATGTCGTGGAATGCCAGATCGATTTGGGCGACCCTGGGAGAATTCCAATCAAGTTTATGTTTATCCATGTAGCGAGTTAATAGATTCAATTTGATCACCCACTCGATCTCTCGATCGATCGTAGAGAAATTTTGAGTGGCAATTGCGTTGAGTGTTCTCTCCCATAGGTCGACTACAAACAGTGTTCTAGCATCTTCAATTCCTTCTCGACTCACAAAGTCCCGTAATTTGACTAGGTATTCGCCCTGCAGGTCTAGCGCACTGATCTCCCGCCCATTGGCCAGTTGGAGTATGCACTGTCCCGTGAGATCGGCGGAGATGTCACGGATCGCCTTAATCGGATTCTCCAGGGTCAGGTCCCGCATGACGACGCCGGCTTCGATCATTTGTAGGACTAAATCCGCCGATGCCACTTTCAAGAGAGCAGTAACTTCAGACATATTTGAATCGCCGACGATGACATGTAGCCGTCGGAACTGATCTGCGTCGGCATGCGGTTCGTCTCTTGTGTTGATGATGGGACGTGATCGAGTAGTAGCAGATGAGATGCCCTCCCAGATGTGCTCGGCTCGTTGGCTTATGCAATAAGTGGATTCCCGAATCCCTGGCAGAACCTTCCCTGCCCCAACTAAGAGTTGTCTGCTAACCAGGAATGGAATCAAGATGTCGACGATACGTTGGAAATCCAATTCTCTAGTTATTAGAAAATTTTCATGGCAGCCATAGCTGTTTCCAACAGAATCAGTATTATTTTTGAAAATATATATATCGCCATCAATCCCGTCGCTGCGCAGTCGTTCTTGTGCCTCTAACATCAACTCCTCGAGAATGCGCTCACCCGCTTTATCATGTGCGATCAACTCGCCGATGTCATCACATTCAGCTGTTGCATATTCGGGATGGGATCCGACATCTAAGTAGAGGCGAGATCCATTACGTAAGAAGACATTGGAAGAACGTCCCCAAGAAACGACTTTTCGAAAAAGGTACCGTGACACCTCGTCTGGCGAAATGCGCCTCTCACCATCTGAAATACAGGTGATCCCGTATTCGTTCTCGATTCCGAAAATTCGACGATTCATGAGTAATACTCTGGTTATTTAGAGAGCAATGAGTTGAGCGCGCTCCCAAGTATCCGCCTAAATTTCCTGGTGGCCGTTCTCGTTCGATCCAGTACCGCAACCTCGAGTGAAGACTCTTGGAGGTTTCTCTGCTCTGAGGAATTACCTGAGGTGCCCAGCAGGCCGGTGGCCAGCTGGACCGATTCCTTCAAAGTCATCCCAGTCCGCCATAACCTCGTCAATTCTGCACTGATCGGGTCCACCAGCCCGCCCATTGCGGCAAACCCATGTTCGTCGGCGACCGAGCCATCGTATGTCAATCGGTATATCTGATCGCTATCAGGTGAATCACCGACTTCGGCGACAACCAATTCCACTTCGTAAGGCTTTGGTTCCGTGGTGAAGACTGTCCCTAGAGTTTGAGCGTACGCATTGGCCAGGCCTCGACCGGTCACATCGACGCGATCATATGAATAGCCACGGAGATCTGCCAGCCTGACTCCGGCCACTCGAAGCACTTCAAATTCGTTGTACTTTCCAACTGCGGCAAACCCAATGCGGTCGTACATCTCGCTCACTTTGTGCAGTGCCCTAGATGGGTTTTCGGCGACGAATAGGATTCCATCACAGTACTGAAGGACTATGACACTCCGACCTCGAGCGATGCCCTTCCGCGCATAATCAGCGCGATCCTTCATTAACTGTTCAGGACCTACGTAATAGGGAATGCTCATCTAAACCTCACCTATACCAGTGGTGCTATCGGGCCGTCAGGTTTGGACATTCTTGATGCGATAATTTGCTCAGCGAACACCGCCGTCTGTGAATCAGAGATGCGTTCGTAGCCAGACGAGGTGACGATGCTGATTCCAGGAAAAATTCGGCGTGCCAGGTCCAGGCCACCCGTGGCACTATCTTCCTCCGATGCATCGTAGAGCGCTCCAAGCGAGGCAAGAATTGCCTCGTCCCGATCAAAATCGTTGCGATAACTCTTCTTGAGAGCTCCGCGCGCAAAAGAAGAACCAGAGCCAACCGCGTGGTAGCCGACCTCGTCATAGCGACCGCCGGTAACATCGAAAGAGAAGAGCCGGCCGGCGCCATTTTCGTAGCCGGCAAAGATCGGTAATACCGCAAGTCCTTGCATCGCCATTCCAAGATTTGATCGGATGAGAGATGCAAGCCGGTTCGCCTTGCCGTTGAGACTAAGGGGGCTGCCTTCGATCTTCTCGTAGTGCTCCAACTCGACTTGGAACAACTTGACGATTTCAATCGCGATGCCAGCAGATCCTGCGATACCAATGCAAGAGAAATCATCGGAAGGAAATACTTTATCGATATCGCGTTGGGCGATGAGATTGCCCATGGTGGCGCGGCGGTCTCCCGCCATCAGAACACCACCGTTAAAAGTCATCGCAACAATGGTGGTGCCGTGTGGTGCGTCGAGGAAACCTGGCGTACTAACCTGGAAGACGGGCAGCGCTTCGGGTGAATGTGCCGCCAGGAATTGGGTGAATGATGAGCCGCCCACCGTAAAAAAAGCTGGAGGAAGAGTAGCCATTCGGTCGACCACTACTCGCCACCCTTCTGAACGAAACCATTGACGAAGGCGGCTGCATTCTTCTCGAGCGTTGCATCGATCTCGGCCAGAATGTCATCAACATCATGGCTCTGCTTTGAAACCTGAACCTCAACGACTTCAGGATCCCCTTCATCCTTGCGTGGCGACCCCGAGTGCACCTGACCAGACATCATCGCTCCTTTAGACCGCTCCTGCGAGAAACCCAATGTACGTACTTGCCATCCTACGTAACTTCGAAGATGTCGGCGAGCGCCGCGCGCAATTCCGAGGCTGGACCAAGGAGTGCCTTCTCCGTCTGGACGCGTCCACCTTGATACGGATCAGGCATCGAGATTCTTGTTGGTTCTTCTCTTCCCGGCAGATTGAGAGTGACGCTGTCCCAGGACGCGACGATCAGCTCCCCGCTCAATCGCGAAATACATTGGCCGCGGAACCAAGCCCGAGTCTGGCTTGGAGGTAGATAGATCGCCTCTTCGATCTGGTCAGCGCCATGCAAGGAGGTCACCACTCCACGCTTGGCCAATCTCAGAAATAGATTCCGTTCAGCTCGGAGGTCGGACCATTGGAGATCGATTAGGGCCAGCTTTGGATCAGTCCAAGGCGATAAGTCACGGTCTCGATAACTGGATAGCAGATACAGCTTGGCTATCCACTCGACGGTGGCGATTGCAGTTGAGGGATCGGTCTCGAGTTGGGTGAGAGTGTTACCCCAAAGATCGAGTAGTGCTCTTGTTTGCGGATGCTCAGGACAGCGCTCTTGGACATACCTGACTGCTGTGAGAAAATACGCCTTCTGAATTTCTAAGGCGCTGAGCGATCGTCCGTCTTTTAAGAGGACCTTAACTTTCAGGGTGGGATCGTGGCTGATCGTCCGAAGGGCCGAAACCGGTGACTTGAGTGAAAGGTCTTCGGATAGGAATCCTTCCTCGATCATCGACAGCACAAGTGCGGTGGTGCCCATCTTCAAGTAGGTGGAGACCTCACTCATATTGGCATCTCCAATAATGACATGGAGGCGGCGATACCGTTCTGGATCGGCGTGTGGTTCATCCCTAGTGTTGATGATCGGTCTTTTGATCGTGGTCTCGAGCCCAACTTCGGCTTCAAAAAAATCGGCACGTTGGCTGATTTGAAAGCCTGCCTGTTCACTACTCTGTCCGATTCCAACGCGTCCAGCACCACAGATAACTTGTCGAGAGACAAAGAAGGGGGTGAGGTATCTGACCAAATGTGCGAACGGGGTAGATCTGGTAACCAGATAGTTTTCATGGCAACCATATGATGCGCCTTTTCCATCCGTATTATTTTTGTAGAGCAAGATCTGTTCACCTGTCGCACGATGATGCAGATCCGATGCGATCGACATGATCTGATCACCTGCCTGGTCCCACTTTGCGGCATCGCCTGCATCAATCACCTCAGGTCCCGAGTACTCGGGGTGTGCGTGATCCACGTAGAGTCGGGCACCATTTCGAAGGATGGAGTTCGCCAGACCGAACTCTTCATTTGTGAGCAAACTTGGGTCCGCCATGCTGCGCGACAGGTCAAATCCCCGAGCATCTCTAAGTGGTGATTCCTTGGTGTAATCCCATCGTGCGTGATCATCTACTGGAATGTTTTTATCAAGGTACGCATTGATGAGTTGATTCGCTAACACCATCGGATTGGCCCCTGGCGAGCCTTCCAAACTGATCCCATACTCGGTCTCGATCCCCATGATCCGCGAGGCACCGATTGAAGCAACCTGTGGCATGGCTAGAGGTATTGACCAGTCGAACCCGCATCGAGAGCACGACCCGTGTCGTCCCCAGGCTTATGAGTTATCAGGGTGCGGATATAGACGATTCGCTCCCCCTTCTTACCCGAAATACGAGCCCAGTCGTCGGGGTTGGTCGTGTTCGGCAGGTCCTCATTCTCTCTAAATTCATCAAGACATGAAGCGAGCAAATCAGAGATTCTGATTCCGCCGCCACCACCACCGATTTGCGACTTGATGGCCATCTTCTTTGCTCGATTTACGATATTTGAGATCATCGCACCAGAGTTGAAATCCTTGAAATAGAGCACTTCTTTGTCGCCATTGGCGTACGTGACTTCGAGAAAACGATTCTCGTCCTGCTCGGAATATATCCGTCCCACTGTGGTTTGGATCATCGCCTGCACGGTCTTGAAAACGTCATCGCCATGCTCTGCAATATCATCTCGATGCAGAGGGACGTCGACCGTCAAATACTTTGAGAAGATATCGATCGCGGCTTGTGCATCGGGTCGATCGATCTTGATTTTCACATCCAATCGCCCTGGTCTAAGGATTGCGGGGTCGATCATGTCCTCGCGGTTACTCGCACCGATAATTATGACGTTCTCCAGTTTCTCGACGCCATCTATCTCACTAAGCAACTGTGGAACGATCGTGTTCTCCACATCGCTCGAAACGCCACTGCCTCGCGTGCGAAATAGGGAATCCATTTCGTCAAAGAAAATAATCACAGGTGCGCCTTCGCTCGCCTTCTCACGCGCCCGCTGGAAGACCAGACGGATTCGCCTTTCAGACTCGCCGACATACTTGTTCAGTAGTTCAGGGCCTTTGATATTTAGAAAGTATGACCGCCCTTCGCCCATGCCGGTCTGCAGTGCCACCTGCTTGGCTAGCGAATTTGCCACGGCCTTGGCAATCAGTGTTTTCCCGCATCCAGGTGGACCGTAAAGCAGAACACCCTTGGGTGGACGGAGGCGGTAGGACTTGAAGAGTTCGGCATGTAGGTAGGGCAACTCAACAGCATCGCGAATCTGTTCTATCTGGCTAGCCAACCCGCCAATGCTCTCATACGAGACATCTGGAACATCTTCCAGAACCAACTCCTCAACCTCCGCGCGAGGGATGCGTTCAAAGACAAAGAGCGACTTTGGCTCGAGCAATAACGCATCACCGGGTTTGATTGGTTCAGTCAGGAGCGATTGGGCAAGTCGGGCGACTCGCTCTTCATCGGCGCGTGAGACGACGAGGACTCGGCCATTTGTCAGTACTTCTTTCAAAGTGACGATCTCGCCCGCGCTTTCGTAACCGAAAGCGGCTACTACATTGAGCGATTCGTTTAACATCACCTCCTGCCCAGGTCTCAACGTTTCGATATCAAGCGTGGGGCTAGTCTTCACGCGCAATTTACGGCCGCCAGTGAAGATATCTAGAGTTGAATCTTCATGAGTCTCTAGCACGATGCCATAGCCTGAAGGTGGCGCTGCTAAGCGATCAATCTCATTGCGCAGTGTCTCAAGTTGGTCCTTGGCATCCTTCAATAAAGTCACCAGGCGTTCGTTCTGTGCGATCAACTCAGTCGCATTACGAACTCCCTGGGGCCCAGATTGTGGAGTGCTCACCCAATCAAGATACCCCCGAGACACCGCCCCGCGCTTAATCTTCGATTGTTGGAGTTCCGTAAGAGCCTTTCGCAGGACGCCTGCGTCGTACTGGCGCTGGGTGTCCTGGCGCCATGCGACGGGCTTGAATGAGGAATCCGGTGTGTCCGATCATCCGATGTTCGGGCCTTACCGCCAGTCCTTCAAGGTGCCAGCCTCGGACCATCGATTCCCAGGCGATTGGCTCAGTGAAATTCTCGCTGGCTTTAAGTGCTTCAGCTGTGCGCGATAACTGGGTCGTGGTCGCCACGTAACAAATAATGACTCCACCGGGTCTAAGTGCACAGGCCGCCGCTTCAATACACTCCCATGGGGAGAGCATGTCAAGAACGATTCGATCTACGCCGGTCTCATCCAGGCAATCTTGCAGCGCCCCTATGGTCAAACTCCAATTAGTTGGGCTTGCTCCAAAAAAACTCGAGATATTTGTGGTAGCTATTTCACCGAACTCTGAACGTTTCTCAAACGACCTGACGCTGCCTTGCTCCCCCACCGCCCGAATCAACGCGATCGTCAGCGCTCCAGAGCCAACTCCGGCTTCAATCACTCGAGCACCAGGATAAATGTCAGCAAGCCCGATTATCTGCGCGGAATCTTTGGGATAGACGATGGTCGCACCACGTGGCATCGAAAGGACATAGTCGGCATAGAGCGGTTTTAACGCTAAGTAAGAGACACCTTGAGTGGTCTTGACCACGATTCCCTCGGGCTCGTTGATCAAATCGTCGTGTTCGACCCAGCCTTTGTGGGTATGCCACGCTCCCCCGGCTACGAGGGTGATCGTGTGGAGTTTGCCCTTGGAATCGGTCAACTGCGCTCGATCGCCCACCGAAAATACCCCAGGTGGAAGATGAGTTTGGTGCTCGTTGCTAGACACGGAAGGTGAGTCTAGGCGTTCCGTCAGTGCCTTGGAATACGCTGCGGGTCATGTCAGAAGCCCAGAAACGCATCAACTCCCTCTCCCCATCACGTGCCAATGACTTTAAGACCTGCCCGCTTCTTTATCGATACAAGACAATCGACCGCTTACCAGAGCCACCGAGCAGCGATGCTTTGCGAGGAACCATCGTCCATGAAGCGTTGGAGCGAATTTATGATCTACCGCGCGGAACTCGCACTCTGGAGCACGCGCATAGTTTGATGGATGCGGCTTGGTCGAATGCTGTCAATGAGGATGAGAGCATCAAGAACCTTTTTGCAGACTTAGAGCAGATTGAATCTTGGTTGATCAGCGGGCGCGAGTTGATAAATCGTTACTTCCAATTGGAGGACCCCAATAATCTTGAGCCCGCGGAACGAGAAGTTCACGTGGAGTACCAACAACCGAATGGGCTTCTTCTTCACGGATTTATCGATCGTCTAGATCAGGCAAACACGGGCGAGATTCGGATCGTCGATTACAAAACGGGACGATCACCAAAAGAAGGATTCGAAGAGAAGGCCTTCTTTCAACTCAAGTTCTATGCGCTAGTAATTTGGCGCTCGCGAGGCGTCGTCCCAAAGGTTCTCAAATTGATTTACTTGGGGAATAGCCAGACTCTGCCCCGTGAGATCGATGAGAGCGATCTGCTTGCCACTGAGCGTTCAATCTCGGCGATCTGGTTCGCTATTAGAAAGAACCACCTGAGCGGAAATTGGCCAGCAACGCCGTCGCGCCTCTGTGATTGGTGCAGTTTCAAGGAGTTCTGCCCAGCATTCGGCGGCACTCTGCTTCCACTACCAGAAGTACTAACCGATGAAACAACCAGCTAGATAACCAAGTGAAACGTCTACTAACGAGTTCGCTACTTTAAGTCGTTCGCCAGGAGCGATCGGTACCAGATGCGGAACCGCCACCACGATGGCACCGCTGGCCAACCCTGCCGCCACACCAGTCGCCGAATCCTCCAAGACGATGCACTCCGATGGGGATGCGCCAAGTCGGCGAGCCGCCTCCAGGTATGGATCGGGGAAAGGCTTGGTTCTTATCACTTCATCCCCGGCCACGATGGTGTCGAACCCTGACAACCCAGAACCAAGAAGGGCGGCATCTACCAATCGACGTGGGCTTGCCGAGACCAGGGCGATAGGAATATTTGCCTCCTTCAACTCGGCAATCAAGTCACGGGCACCGGGCATCGCATTGACCCCACTGTTGACTCGCTGGACCATCATTGAAACTATGCGCTGTTCGATCTCGACACCCGCTTCAACCCCAAAGCCAGCGCGACTGGCGATATATTCGCCAACCTTGCGGAGCGGGCCGCCGAGACAGTGTGCCTGATCGCTCAATTCCCAGGTGAGACCAAGCCCACGAGCGATTTCCTCCTCGGCAAGAAGCCATTCGGGCTCGCTATCGACCAAGAGGCCATCCATATCAAAAAGAACGGCGATTGGCAGATTCGGCATTATCAATTCAGCACTCACCGGCTGAGTTTACCTTGGATCAACGCGTAAGGTTGGCATCGTGATTGAGGTTACCGCCATCCCCCAGCTCCGCTCTCCGATCATGTTGGTCGCTTTCGAGGGCTGGAACGACGCTGGCGATGCTGCCAGTGGAGCGGTCGATCATCTGCTCGAGGTCTGGGATGGCGAAGAAATCGCCGCATATGATCCGGAAGATTATTACGACTTTCAGGTCAATCGGCCCATCGTCGATCTAACGGAAGTAAGTGGCGTTTCCACCCGCGAAATCATCTGGCCAACGACTCGGATTAGCGTGGCAAAATTGCCACATCAGTCTCGAGATGTTGTGCTCGTGCGCGGGATCGAGCCATCGATGCGTTGGCGCTCTTTCTGCGCGGAGCTGCTCTCGCTGGCGCACGATCTAGAAGTAACCGAGGTGGTGACTCTCGGAGCACTCCTCGCCGACTCACCTCATACCCGACCGATTCCAGTCACCGGAACGACGAGTGGCCAGATATCTACGACTCGGTTCGGTCTTGAAGTCAGCACCTATGAAGGCCCTACCGGAATCATCGGCGTGTTACAGGAGGCTTGCTCGCGGGCTGAGATTCCGGCTGCCTCGCTCTGGGCGGCAGTACCTCACTATGTCTCGCAGCCACCCTGCCCTAAAGCCACTCTGGCTCTGATAAATCGACTGGAAGACCTCCTTGATCTAACCATCGAGCTCGGCGATCTGCCTGAAGAGGCAAAGGCGTGGGAACTTGGGGTGGATGAGTTGGCTCGTGAAGACAGCGAAGTCGGTGACTACGTAAGGAATCTTGAACAGGCCAAAGACGCCTCGGATTTGCCAGAGGCATCTGGAGATGCAATTGCTCGTGATTTCGAGCGGTATCTGCGTCGACGGAATGAGAACTAATCACTCGCCTTTTAGATGGCAATCCCAAGGAGCGCATCGATCGCACGAGCGATAATCCCAGGCTCGCTAGGTTTATCTTCGCTCCCGCCACGAGGTAGTGAACACCATTCGTCCACTGCTGCGAGAGCAGCCGGCGAATCCAAGTCATTTGCAAGTGCCGAGCGTATTTTCCAGATCGTTTCCGATGCGTCCGGACCGGCAGGGCGGGAGAGTTCCTCTCTCCAAGTGGCCAGTCGCTGCTCGGCTTCCATCAGTCCTTGCGCTGTCCAATCGCGATCCGCCCGATAGTGCTGGGCAAGGAGCGCCAATCGAATTGCCATGGCACTGCTCCCCGACTTGAGAAGGGTTGAGACTAGGACCAGGTTTCCCTGACTCTTACTCATTTTTTCGCCGTTTAGGCCGACCATGCCGGCGTGCACGAAACTTCTCGCGAATCTTTCCCCGGTGAGCAATCTGGCCTCCGACGCCCCCATCTCATGGTGGGGAAAGAGCAGATCAGAACCACCGCCTTGGACATCGATGGTATTGCCCAAGTATTTGAGTGCGATGGCCGAACACTCGATATGCCACCCTGGGCGCCCAGCGCCTAGCGATGAAGGCCAAGATGGTTCGCCGGGTCGCTCCCCCTGCCAGAGCAGACAATCCAACTGGTCCTCTTTGCCTGGACGGAGTGGATCACCACCGCGCTCTGCAAACACAGAGAGCATTTCATCGCGATCCAGGTGGGAACGACTCCCAAAGTCCGGGTCACGATGGACGCGGAAGTAAAAATCTCCGTTTAGCCGATAGGCCGCATCGTTTTCGATTAGCTTGGTAGCTGCATCGACGACCAAGGGGATTGCCTCCACTGCGCCGATGTAGTGGTCTGGAGGCATTACTCGCAAGGCTGTCATGTCATCACGGAAGAGTGCGATCTGGCTCTCGGCCAGCTCTTGCCACTGTTCACCGCGCTCTTTGGCTCGAATCAGAAGCGGGTCATCGACATCGGTGATGTTCTGTACATAGCGGACCTCGTGACCGCTGTCGCGCCAAATTCTATTTAATAAATCAAAAGCTACGTAGGTTGCCGCGTGACCCATATGTGTTGCGTCGTACGGGGTGATCCCACAGACGTACATTTTCGCGATCTTGGAACTCGCCGCCTCCACCAGAGATAGCGATGCTGAATCAAATATCTTGATTGCTGCAGGACGCCTGCCATCAACTACGGCAGGCAGCGAAATGATCGGCCAAGAGTGCACGCCCCGACCCTACTTCCTACCGGCCGGGTGAGACGACTAGAACGGCGGCCATGGCACGGCCGGCCAATCTGTGCCCGGTAACGGAAAGCGCTCTTCTTCCAGCAATCTATTTAATCGCTGTCGAGTCATATCGATTTCTTCGAGAGTTAGGTGTCGGCGTAGTTGCTGCGCCAACGCCCCATCTTCCAGTGACTTTACGATAATCGAGAGGCCGACAAGTTCTTCATCAGGGATCAACTCTCCAGCCCACTTCCAGAGGACAGTGCGCAATTTGTCATCCGTGTGAAAAGCGACGCCATGGTCACATCCTCTTATCCGACCGTCACTAGTAGGGAGCAGATGCCCGAATTTTCGATCCGTGTTATTTATCACGGCATCGAATAGAGCCATTCGGCGAAGATCTTGATGGCCAGTCGAAATTAGAGGCATCACGTCAACCGATTCATCTATCTCTATCCACTCCTGCACCATGCCAATGCCATACGGGCCATCTCTTAGCAGGGTGGTCGGCACCAGGTCCCAAGCAAGCGCTTCGCTGACGATAAACGCGGCGACTTCACGGTCGGCTAGGGAGCCGGTAGGAAAATCCCATAGGGGACGCTCCCCCGCCCTCGGTTTGTAGATGATTGGTACTTCAGAATCGTCCAGTGTGGCGTGCCCAAAGAGAGTGGCGTTTGAAGCGTCAACCAGACGGCCAACTATCTCGATCTCACCTATCCGAATGACTTCGTCGCTGTGCAGAGTCAACGCCGATATCCATTGGCGCGCGGACAGACATGGCCTAGAGGGTCGAGCAGATTGCCACAGAACGGGCAGGGTGGTCGACCTGCCTTCACCACTCGCAGACTCCGTTCGACAAAATTCCTCGCCATCTCCGCAGTCAATCGGATATCAAGCATCTCGTTGGTGTCGTCGTCATCAGGCTCCAACTCTGGCAGGTCGTCAGCGTCGCTGAGCTCCACAACCCGCGAGCCCGCCTCGATAACCACCCGATCATCGACGTCGTCCCAGGCAAGCCCCAGAATGCCAATCCGAAACTCGGCGAGGATCGGTTGAGCAAGTGGAGCCTCGTCGATTGGCGAAGTGGCGAGCGTGTCTGGTGCAACCTGATCGAGAATGTCTCTGATCCGCTCGGCAAGAATTCGAACTTGATCCTTCTCCAAAATGACACTGATTATTCGATCCGCATCTTGAACCTGTAGGAAGAAGGTGCGCTCACCCGGTCCGCCGACAGTTCCGACCACACAGCGGGTTGGCGGATCGAACCGGTGTACAAAGGCACTCACGTGAGCACCATAGAGTCTGTGAAATCAACCTGCACGTTTAGCCCCCGGAGAGTGACGCGATCCGCTGTGTAGTCGAAGATCGTGACAGAGCATGGGTCCACCGAAATCCGCTGAAAATGATCTAACGGCAGCCCGATTGCTTGGGCCACGACAACTTTGATTACATCGGCGTGAGTAATGACTGCGTAACTTCCACTCTCAAACAAGTCATTCCAATGGTTGATTGCATCCCCTGCCCGCGCACCAACTTCTCGGAAACTCTCCCCTTCGGGAAAGCGGACATGCGATGGCTGGCTCTGGACCTCAGGCCAGAGCGGCTCCTTAGCCAGATCTGCCAGAGCTCGACCTTGCCACGACCCGAAATCCATTTCGGTGAATCGCTCGTCCGTGGTCACCTTCATGCCTAGGTGCTCAGCCAGATAGCGCGCAGTCTGCTGGCACCTGAGTACTGGACTCGAGATGATCGCCTTCAGATCGGGGATGGCGAATTTCTCTGCCAGCGCGAGTGCTTGGGCAACGCCGCTCCTGTCGAGATCGACCCCAGGCTGGTGGCCCGCCAGGATTCCGGCAGCGTTGGCGGTGCTTCGGCCATGACGAATTAGGAAGAGCCTGGTCATGCAAGTCCTGCCATCTGGTACGCGGCAGCTCCAATTCGCAAGGCTCCTAGCCGGAGCGGAAGTGGAACTGAATCAGGAAGTGCTAGGGCCAACGTGGTAACCCCTGCATTGACGTACTCCTGCATCCTCGAAGCGATCCGCTCCGTGGAGCCGAGTAGGGATGTTCGATCCAAAAACTCCAGTGGCAGGGCGTCCATGGCACCTTGATAATCGCGCGCCAAGTACTTGGCCTGGACTTCGATTGCCGCCGCTTCATACCCCATCCTGACTGCGAGGGCATTGTAGAAGTTCTGCTCCCTGCTTCCCATCCCGCCCACGTACAGAGCTGCATAGGGCCGGACCAGATCGGCAGCGGCAGCAACATCGGGGCCTGGGGAAATTGGCAGAGTTGCCATTACTTCAAAGTCGGCGAGGGTTCTCCCGATTCTCTCTCTGCCTTTCGAAATATGTGCCAGTTGCTCATGGGCAAAGTCCGGCGTGAGAAAGACCGCGAGCCAACCATCGGCAATTTCACCAGCAAGTTCAAGGTTCTTTGGTCCAACTGCGGCGATCAAGATGGGTAGTGAGGCACGTTCGGGATGGACGGTCAGTCGTAATGCGCGTCCGGGTCCGTCAGGCAGTGGGAGGGTGAAGAACTCGCCGTCGTATTTGACCACGTGCCTGGCCAGGGCGAGTTTGACGATCTCAACGTATTCGCGAGTTCGTTGAAGCGGTGCTGTGAAGCGGACACCGTGCCAGCCTTCGGATACCTGGGGCCCTGAGACCCCGAGGCCGAGCCGGAACCGGCCGCCAGAGAGCGCATCAAGGGTGGCAGCAGTCATGGCAGTGAGAGCAGGTGATCGTCCCGGAATTTGGAAGATTGCTGAACCTAGGCCAATTCGGCTCGTTCTGGCCCCGATCCAGGACAGGACAGTAGCCGCATCTGATCCATAGGCTTCGGCCGCCCAGACCGACTCGAAACCTAGGCGTTCAGCCTCCAGCGCCAACTCGATATTGGCCGCGTTCGACTGGGCATCTCCGGCCCAGTAACCAAGATTGAGGGCAAGTCTCATCGCCATCCTCCATTTCGTAGGCAGGCTAGTCGCATTAGACCTACTAAGGTCACCTTCGTGGAACAGCGACGCGTCGGCAAATCGGGCCTGCTCGTCTCCCGGCTTGGTCTGGGAACGATGACCTGGGGCCGCGATACAGATGAGCATGAATCAGCCGACCAGTTGCGCGCCTTTATAGAGGCCGGTGGCAACTTCATCGACACCGCTGCCACTTACGGTGACGGCGACAGTGAGCGCGTGATCGGTGGGCTACTGGAGACACTGGTCAGACGGAATGAAATCGTGCTCGCTACGAAAGCGGGAGTTGGTTTCCGCGATGGGATGCGTGTCGTTGACAATTCCAGGCGTGCGTTACTGTCCGAGCTCGATGGTTCTCTCCGTCGCCTTGGAACAGACCACGTCGATATCTGGCAATTGCAGGCGTGGGACGAATCAACTCCACTCGATGAAACGCTCTCTGCCCTTGATTACGCCGTGAGTTCCGGGCGTGCGCGATATGTTGGAATCTCAAATTTTTCGGGTTGGCAGAGCGCCAGGACTGCGACCCTCCAAGAGTTGGTGTCGACGAAGCCGCGCATCACCTCAACCCAGAATGAGTACTCGCTTCTTCAACGCAATTGTGAGAATGAAGTTCTGCAATGCGCGAGCGCACTTGGTCTAGGTTTCTTTGCCTGGTCCCCGTTAGGCCGAGGTGTTCTTACCGGCAAATATCGGAGCGGAACTCCAGTCGATTCGCGCGGTGCAAGTCCTCACTTTGCTGGCTTTGTCGCTCCGTATCTTGATGCCAGATCGCGGCGGATCGTGGAAGCTGTCACCGTCGCAGCAGACGGTCTTGGCTTCGCACCGCTCGAGGTGGCTCTGACTTGGGTTAGAGATGCACCCAGTGTCACGAGTTCAATTATTGGTGCACGGACCGCTGCCCAACTCCGAGGTGTTCTCATGAGCGAGAGCGTCGTTCTACCTGCAGTGGTCAGGTTGGCACTCGACGAGGTGTCTGCCTCAGATGTCCCATGATTTGGAAGATGCTTCACAGGTAAACGTTTTTTCAGCTTTTGCTTTATCTGGGCTCTGGCCGGGGCTAGGGAAAACTGCAGCACAAGTAATGCTCCAAGCGCGCATCAACTCCCCCGACGATGTGACCGTCGAAAACTTCCTTGCTATTCCAGGGAATTCGCGACGGAGAGCAGAACGCTTGGTAGCCGCGTTTTTCCAGGCTGAGCGGCTATACAAAGTTGCAGAGGAGCTGATCATCGCTGGATGCGAACCGAAGGCTGCGACGATCGCCATAAATTTCTATGGATCAAACGCGTCTGCGATTATCAGCAAAGACCCCTGGTCGCTACTTGCTTGCGGCGCTCTCGACGTCGCGACCGCAGACCGCTTTGCTCTCTACAAACTTGATGACATTCTCCCTGATGATCCAAGACGTGGGCGGGCGCTTGTGCAGTGGGCGTTACGTCAGGGTGCCAAGGCCGGCTCTACCGCACTGCCCAGGGCCACGGTCGCGCAGGCGCTGGAGCGGAACCAATTCCCAAATGTTGATAGCGCGGTAACCGGTGCAATCGAAGAAGGTCTCGTCATCGACTACGACGATTTTCTGGCGCTTGAGAACTTCGCCTTTGCAGAGGAGAGCATCGCTCTTGGCCTGGCCCGAGTTGACGAAGCAGCGTCAAAACTCTGCCAGCCAGATGCAATCAAATCCGTGGCCGATGGCCTTGACCCGGAGCAAATCGCAGGCATTCTCCAACTAGCCTCCCACGGAGTGAGCATTCTGACCGGCGGGCCCGGAACCGGAAAATCACGGACGGTACGGGCAATCGTCGAGCTCTGTGACCAGTTGGATTTAGAAATTGCGTTAGCCGCGCCAACTGGTCGGGCCGCCAAACGTCTTGAAGAACTCACGGGTTTGGAGGCGGTAACCCTCCATCGACTCTTAGCCGCGCAGGGCACGACTGGAACTTTCGCCCGAGGCGAATCGTGGCCACTGGATGTTCAGGTCTTGGTCGTTGATGAAGCATCGATGATTGATGTCGAGTTGGCCGCGGCGTTGGTAGTGGCGATCCCCGATGGCGCACACCTTCTACTCGTCGGAGATCCTGCCCAGTTGCCATCGATCGGTCCAGGGCAGTTCCTCAAGGACTTGATTGATTCCGCCGCATTTCCAGTCACAGAGCTGGTGACTTTGCATAGGCAAGAGCACGGCGGTGCGATTGCCAGATTGGCGACGGCAGTTCGTCGAGGCGATTTCCCGGTGGCGACGAATGAAGATAAGGAAGTCTTCGTCATATCAACGATCAATAGCGAGGAGTGCGCCCATCGAGTCGTTCAATTGGTTACAGACTCCATTCCGCGCGCCCTATCGATCCCGCCTAGCGATATTCAAGTGCTCACCCCCATCCATCGAGGTAGAGCGGGGACTTCGGCACTGAATGAGGCGTTGAAATCTGCGCTCAATCCTGGACCTGGACAGGTCTTTGGCTACGACGTTGGAGATCGGGTGGTCGCCACGGCCAACCATCTAGATGACGGCTTCGCCAACGGTGAGGTCGGCACGGTTACCGAACTCAAGGGACGGAATGCGCTCCGCGTCGACTTCGGACAGGGCCCGTGTGAGGTTCCTAACAAGGATCTGATCGATCTTAAGCACGGCTGGGCCGTGACGATTCACCGCTCGCAAGGCTCAGAGTGGCCAGCGGTGGTCGTGGTACTCCCCAGCGAAGCTGGCACCATGCTCAATCGACCGCTCATCTATACCGCCCTGACCCGGGCCCAGCGACATTTATCAATTGTTTACGCCGGGAATCCTGGCGTTATCGCAAATGCAATTGCTAGCCTGACGGAGCGACCAAGATCAAGCCGACTCTGCCAACTAGTTAAGGAGGCCAGGTGAGCCTCGCACAGACCGAGTACTGCACGCTCACCCTGCCGAGCACCATTACCCGTAACGCAATGCACCAAATACTTGTTGAGGAAGCCGAGCAGAATCACTGGACCTTGGATCGAGTCCAGATCTTGCCAAGTGGAAAGAGAATCATCCGCCTGCGCCGTCGAATCATGCACGTTATTCGAACGCCGCTCTAGTCGGAGTCGAAGGAACTAGAGATTCAGCGCGTCAACGCGGGAAGAGCCAGACTCAAGCACAACACCATTCCCAAGAGAAGTTGGATAGGAAAGTTCAACTGCTTCATTATCTACCTCCGATTATCGGATTCGCTGCTCGCGTAGGGTAGAAAACTTAGAAGTACCCGAAGTGGCCTCATGGCGAACAACGGTTGGGGTATGAGTGAGCAGTTGATGAATCCCTTAGCAATCACGCAAGTGGGTCGGCTAACAGCTCCGTAGGAAGGTGTCCAAGACTCGAGTTCCGAAAAGCAAGGCATCTACGGGGACGTGCTCATCGACACCGTGGAAGAGAGCCATGAAATCTAACTCTGCAGGCAATTTCAATGGTGAGAAGCCAAAGCCCCGAATACCAAGATCTGACAAGGCTTTATTGTCTGTGCCACCGCTCATGCAATACGGAACGAGGACGGCATCAGGATCCTCTGCAAGTAACGCGTTGCACATTGCGTCGATCAACGGTCCATCGAAACTGGTCTCCAACGACTTGTCTCGCGTCAAGGTCTCGATCCGCACGTTTTCACCAACTAACGAGGCAATGGTCGATAAGAGTTCGTCCTCAAGTCCAGGAAGGAATCTCCCATCAATAACAGCCGACGCAGTCTGTGGAATTACGTTGGCCTTGTATCCGGCATCGAGCATGGTGGGATTGGCGGTATTGCGAAGGGTCGCGCCGATCATTTTCGCTGCAGAGCCGAGTTTGGCTACCAGCGGGTCTGGGTTCTCCGGGTCGTACTCGACACCGAGCACCTCGGCGACCTTTTCGAGCAATTCTTGAACGGATTTGGGTGTGCGGATTGGCCATTCATGGTTGCCGATCCTGGCAACGCTTTCGGCCAACTCGGTGATCGCATTCTGGCGATTAAGCATCGAGCCATGGCCAGCCACGCCTTCTGCAATGAGACGCATCCATTGGATGCCTTTCTCGGCAGTCTCGATCAAGTAAAGGCGTGCCCCATTTTCCAGCGTTATGGAGAAGCCGCCTACTTCGCTCACTGCTTCATTGCAGCCAGTAAAAACATCAGGGCGATTCGCCACCATCCAACGCGAACCGAAGATGCCGCCAGCTTCTTCGTCAGCAAAAAAGATGAGGGCAATATCCCGTGGCGGCTTGTAACCAGTTCTGGCCCAAGAACGAATGATGCTCAACATCATTGCGTTCATATCTTTCATATCAACAGCACCGCGGCCCCAGATCGCGCCGTCTTTGATCTCTCCACCAAACGGATCAACGCTCCACGCCTCGGGATCGGCAGGAACGACATCAAGGTGGCCATGGAGAACCAGACCAGGACGCAAGCGATCGTTGCCTTCGATCCGCACAGCGACATTGACCCGATTCTCGCCAGAGATGATCACTTCTGGATCTAGCCCGACTTCTTTAAGCGCTGCTACGACATAGGCCGCTACGGCGCGTTCATCGCCGCGATCCCCATAGTTGACGCTTGGGATTCGGATTAAGTCTTGGCAGATCTCGACGACCTCGTGTCGTGGATCCATCGGCTCAAATTGCAGGCTTGAATTCATGGTTCAATCTTGGCTTAGTTGGCTACGTTTTGGGCGCTGAGCCCAAGGTTGGTATCGTGGCGCGTTCACCTGTCCGGGTGGCGGAATGGCAGACGCGCTAGCTTGAGGTGCTAGTGCCCGAAAGGGCGTGGGGGTTCAAGTCCCCCCTCGGACACCAAAAAATTGCATACCTTAATCAGCGGTTTTTGCCAGACGGAGCGCTGCCTCAGCAGCCAGATCAAAGACACGCCGCTGCGCCGCAACTGCTTGAGTCCAGCCTCGGTGATCCCAATCAGCACCGGCTAAATTGTCTCCGGCATAGAGGAACTGCCCAAAGTCGACGGTTCGTCTTTGTGCGACAGCCAGTAGCGAAGCGACTTCCATTTCCACAGTTATGCAACCCTCTGTAACCCGTTGATCGAGTTTGCTTCGGGTTGTTCGAAAAAAACCATCGGTCGTCCACGTTTTGCCTACGATGACCGGCTCCTCCTGATCGGATGCAACAGCCTTGAGCATTTCGAGCACATGCGGCGCAGTACTCACCTCTCGTGCAGGTGCGAGGTAGTGATAGGAGGCGCCCTCGTCACGTATAGCCGAAGAAGGAATCACCACGTGCCCCAGTGGCAGATCGATCAACGAGCCTGCGCCACCGCAGGCGACTATGGACGTACATCCCATCGCAATAATTCGATCCAACACGACGGCAGAGAGACCTGAACCCATCCCCGGATAGAACAACGCCAGGGGCTGATCGTTCCATTGAATTACATGCAGTGGTCGCAGACTCGGGAGATTGGCGACCGTTACGCCACCGTGCGTGGGCACGATCTCATCGATCAAATCGGGGAAGAAACAGGCGACTGCAGAGGCCGGAACGTCAAGTCGCTTCTGACGGGAGACTGGCTCAATGATCGCTTTCGCAGCATCAAATTCCAAGATGGGAAAGTCCGCTCGCTCAAAATCCGTCATAACCTCAAGCCTGGCAGACATTCACTTGTGCCGAACACTCGGACGCCCTAGGCAGCGTCAGCGGCCAACCAGAAGAGGCCGATTCGTTCCTTGGTCTCCGACCAGGATCTTCGGGTCTGTCCTCATGGCATCACAGAAACGCCGAGCCGATGAGCTGCGGTCGCCAGAGCCCGGTCGAATGTCGCTAGTTTCGCCTCGTTGGACACTGCTACGTCCAGGACGCAGCAGTCCGGCAGTTTTAGTCCTGTCTTTGACCTCAGCTCCGCCAACCGCAAGGGTTCGTCGTCATCTCGACTGGCCAACATGATCCCGGCCATCTTCAGATCCGCCAGCATCTCAGCGCCCTGACCGATCTTCACACCCCCGACCAGGACTTCAGCAAGGGTGAGCGCGTGGACCAGCAACCGCTCGTCGACGACGGCGTCGAGGAGAAGGCTAGTCGCGGCTCCGTGGTGGGCGTCCAGCGGGTAGAGGTGGGCAACGAGGATGCTTGCGTCCAAGGCGATCATTTGGGCCAGTCGCGACGCAACTCGGCGAGGTAGTCGACGCTGAAAGCGTCGGCGTACTTGCCGCTGCTGTCCCTGATCGCGTCCTGTCGCTGACTGCTCGCGAGGTCGTCGACTCGCTCAAGCGCCGCGCCGCCGGCATCGACGAGTCGCAGCAGCAATTTGGAACGTGACTCGTCAGGCCATCGCCGAGCGGCCTTGTCGATCGCACGAGCGACGGCCGGCGTCTCGGTGATCTGGTAGCGGGGTCGGGTGGTGGGCATGGATTCAGTGTACCACCTTTTATTTTAGTGGTACACCACAATACTCGTATGTCGATAAGATCGTTCTTTCTAGTTTTCTTGATCCGCTGGGTAGTGGTCGAAGCGACACGCTGCCGAGTTGCTTACAAGACGCAGAAGCAATTTCTGATTCCGGGCAACGCTTTTCAACATGACCCGTGTGGGCTTTCAATGACTTGCGTAGGACCTGGTCTGCACGGGGTTCGAATCGGAAGAGCAACGCCGACACTCGTCGAGAGTGCCATCCATAAGAAGCCATCACCGGCCGATCAGGTATTGAGCCGACGCATATCGAGCAGATACACGTAGGGGCACTCTGCTGGGCTCGGCGCAATGCACTGGCCGCACGGATGCGAAGGATCGATCACGCACTTGGGAGCAACTGCCCGCCGAACCTTGCGTGACGCTGGACCAACCCGCTCTTCGGCCACTGCCTCATTCTACTTCAGGGGCGGTTTCTCGTCTTTTCGAAGCCGCCCTCGCTGCCTTGGGTATGGCGTCCCAGTTGGGTGGCTTCCTCCGTATCGGCGATTATGCGGTTGCGCGCGCAGCGACAAAGGCTTGGACGCACTTCTCAATGTCCTCGTCGGTATGCGCGGCCGATAGTTGAACGCGAATACGGGCTTTGCCGAGTGGAACCACTGGATAACTGAAGGCCGTCACGTAAACACTTTCAACGAGCATCCGCTCGGCGATTCTGGCGGCCACTTTCGCGTCACCAAACATCACCGGAATGATCGGGTGCTCGCCCTCAAGCAAATTGAAACCTTCTGCGATCATGAGGCGGCGAAAGAGAGCAGCGTTTGACTGTAGGCGAGTACGGAGATCTCCACTAGCGGCGATGAGGTCGATTGCTGCGAGCGTCCCGGCCACAACGGCAGGTGCCAAAGTATTGGAGAACAAGTAAGGACGTGCGCGTTGACGTAGAAGGGCAATAATTTCTGAGTGCCCGCTCACATAGCCGCCTGATGCGCCACCTAACGCTTTACCAAACGTGCCAGTGACGAAGTCGACCCGACCTTCGACGCCAGCTAATTCTGGCGTTCCGCGACCGTGCTCACCAATGAAACCGACGGCATGTGAATCGTCGACCATAACTAAAGCTCCATAACGATCGGCAAGATCGCAGATCTCCTTGAGCGGTGCGAAGTAACCGTCCATCGAGAAGACACCATCGGTGACGATAACGCGTTGCCTGGCGTCCTTCGCAGCGATCAGTTGTGTCTCCAGGTTTTTCATATCGCGATTGACGTAGCGATAGCGCTGGGCCTTGCAGAGTCGAATACCGTCAATGATCGATGCATGATTCAGCTCGTCGGAGATGATTGCGTCTTCGGCGCCAAATAAAGTCTCGAAGACTCCCCCATTGGCATCGAAACAGGATGAGAAGAGGATCGTGTCCTCTGTGCCGAGGAACTTGGAGACTCGACGTTCAAGTTCAATGTGCAGATCCTGCGTGCCGCAGATAAAGCGCACACTCGCCAGGCCAAAGCCCCAATCGTCCATAGCACGCTGGGCGACAGAAATGATATCTGGATGATTGGCTAAACCGAGATAATTGTTAGCGCAGAAATTGAGAACGGCAGCGCCACCGGTCTCGATGTGTGACGACTGTGCGGAAGCAAGTCGGCGTTCGTTCTTAAACAGTCCGGCAGCACGAATCTCATCGAGTGTGCCCTGCAATTGGGCTTTCATGGTGCCGTACATAGGTCTCCTTAAGATGTCGAAACGTTTTTAGATCGTGCTCCAGTCGAGGACGACTTTGCCACCAGTGCCTGCACGGGCGGCGGCGAAACCGTCGGCCCAGTGCGTGGCCGGGAAGCGATCGGTGATCACAGCGGAGAGAGCTTCACGAAGCCACGCGCTTGACTGGAGCATGGCGCTCATCGCAACCCAAGTTTCATACATCTCGCGACCGTAGATCCCTTTGATCGTGATCATGTGCGTGACGACCTTGGCCCAATCGACGTCGATGGGCGCGCTTGGAAGCCCAAGCATCGCGACCCGACCGCCATGGTTGAGGTTGGTGATCATCTCTGGCAATGCGCCGGGATTACCGCACATCTCGAACCCGACATCGAACCCTTCATGCATGCCAAGGGTCCGTTGCGCATCCACAATCCGAGATTTGGCAACGTTGACCGTCAAGTCAGCACCCATTCGTAGGGCGAGGACGAGCCTAGGCTCGGAGACGTCGGTTACCACTATGAACCGCGCACCGATGTGTCTGGCTACGGCCGCCGCCATCAGTCCGATTGGCCCAGCCCCGGTGATGAGCACGTCCTCGCCGACCAGCGGGAAGCTCAGCGCAGTGTGCACGGCATTGCCGAACGGGTCGAAGATGGCGCCGAGATCGGGATCGATATCGTTCTGGTGTACCCAGACATTGGACTCGGGGATGACGATGTATTCGGCAAACGCACCGTCGCGATTGACGCCGACGCCAAGGGCCCGAATACACATGTGTCGACGGCCGGCGCGGCAGTTCCGGCAGATACCACAGACGATGTGACCTTCGCCCGATACCTGGGCTCCAACCTTTACATCGCTCACTTGGGCACCAACCTCAACGACCTCACCATAAAATTCGTGCCCTGGAATTATCGGTGGTTTGAGGGTGCTCGCCGCCCATGGATCCCACGCTTCAATATGGAGGTCAGTGCCACAGATTCCGGTGCGGAGCACTCGAATTTTGACATCGTGATCGCCGGCCTCCGGCTCCGGGCGTTGGGTCAGTTCTAGTCCTGGACCGGCGGATGGTTTGAACAATGCGAGCACGGGCACTTCTCTCGTTCGTCGTTGAACGGATGGTTAAGGGCTACTGGAAGTGAATCACGTCGGCGTAAACGATGTCCATTTATTCATGCTCTCTCGGCAAGGAGCAGCGGGACAAGCTCCTCTGGCGGAAACCAGTCGGGCCAGTTCGGATTATCGCGACCAATACCTGCCGCAATCACGAACGAGGCACGCTCTTGTGGGCTGTCGTTTCCGTGACCACCCTCGTCTATGTGCCCATGGTCGGTAGTGAGTACCATCAGCCAATTCTCTCCGTGCATCACCACGCGTTTCGAAACAGCCGCGTGCAACAGAGCCAGGTAAGCATCGATGCGAGCAATGGCCTCGAGGTACTGTTCTCCGACTACTCCATACATGTGCCCAGCCTCGTCTGCGTCGCAGAAATAGACGAAGTTCACGTCAGGCCCAGCCATTGTCACCGCATATACAGCGGCATCGGCAATTTCGGCATCGATCCTTCGGTAGCCGTAAGTTTCGCCGTCACGTGCGATGACCCGGTGCTGACCTGCGCGCTGCTGTTCACGGCGCTCATGAATGACCGGACCGATTCCTGATGGATCCACCAGAGGTGGCCAGCCGGCAGCTGCGAAAGTAGTAGTTGATTGGTCTTGATAGAAGGCACGGCTGAGTAGATCTGGGCGGTTGAGCAGGGCGTGTCCGTTGAACAGATTGTCAGTGACTGCATGCTGAAGGTGCGTTGAACCTGTGAGCAGTGTCGACCAGCCAGGCCCCGAGAGAGTGGGGACGTCCATAGTCAGTTCCGTGAAGTGCCCCAAGTCCTTAAGCGCGGAAAGAATCGGCGCACGTCCAGAATCCAGCGCGGTGCGCAGAATAAGGCCATCAATTCCAACAAGAAGGATCTTAGTTTTCACATGGCATCCATGTCTTAGAGATTCACTGGCATGAGTTCGCCTGTTTTAACGTTGAAAATTGCGGCGCCAACTACGAGAGTTTTCGGCATCAACGGGAAGGTGCGAATCCTCGTCACATCTGTGCGGAGAGCAGCTTGTTGGTCACTGACGGTACGAATCTCAAATGAGCGAGTATCCACGCCGGCCCGCTCCAAAATTGCTTGGTGGATCTCCTCCTCGGTGCCACTAGCCATTCGGCAATCGGTGTGTGGCATCACGAGCACGCGATCAACGCCGAGCAAGTGGACGGCAAGCATCAGAGTGCGAAGCACGTCGTCGGTTACCCGAGCCCCAGCATTTCGCAGGATCTTGGCGTCGCCAGCTTCCATTCCAACAATATTCAGTGGATCGATTCGCGAGTCCATGCAAGTAATGATCGCCAGGCCCTTTTCGGCCTCTCCGGTCAGGCTGCTTGATTTGAATTCGCGTACGTAGCACGCATTGGCGTCATAAATATCGGCGAAAGGATCGTTCGAATCGCGTGAGGCGGACATTCCAGAGAGCATAGTCAACCTATGAACCCCGCAAGGGTGCGACTACTTGCCGGCAGTAGCCAAGCCGTCGGCCATCGCAGATTTGGCTGTCGCTCGCCGCATGTGGTGTCTGCGGCAGAGCACCTCGTAGGAAACAGAATTGGAGCTACTTGCATCGGTGTTGCCAACCGCTACCTGTTCTCCTTCGGTGACCATCAGACCATCGAAAGTACGCGCGTTGTGAGTGGCCCTTGCCCCGCACCAACAGAGTGCCTCGACTTGAAGAGTGTGAACCCGATCGGCGAGCTCCACTAGTCGAGCCGATCCAGGGAAGAGAGAGGTGCGGAAATCGGTGAGGATACCAAAAGCGAAAACCGAGATGGCTAAACCATCGACGATGTTTGCAAGCTGCTCTATCTGTTCACAGGTATAAAACTGGGCTTCATCGCAGACGAGATAGTCGACGCGGTCCCCCTGGGAGAGCAGATCGACGACGTACCGCCGGAAGTCAAGATTGGCATCGACTTCAATGGCGTCTGAGTGGAGACCCAGGCGCGAGGAGAGGATTCCAGAACCCGCGCGATCCTTGCTGGTGAAGAGCAGCCCACGCCTACCACGACTGACATGATTATGGGCGGTCTGGAGAGCCAGGGTTGATTTCCCACTATCCATCGTGCCGCAGTAGTAGATCAGTTCAGCCACAGGTCAAATCTTGCCATTTGACGAGCCGATTGGCTAAGTCGGCGCGCTCCTAGAGCAGGCGGGACCCCAGATATAGGGAGCTGGCAAGACCGATAGTGAAGATAACCCACCGAAAGAGAGTGGCCGGAAAGATCGAGGCAAAATGTCCGCCGACGATGCCGCCAAATCCTGAGCCGATGAATAAAAGAGCGGCCTGGGTCCAGGCAACACGGCCACTCATGATGAAGATCAGGGTCGTCGCAACTCCAGTTGCGCCAAGGATGAAATTCTTGATCACGTTTACTTCGTGTGTGCTCAAACGCCCATCATGCGTCAGTGTAGCTAGAACCATGACGCCTTGACCTGGTCCGAAGTATCCACAGTAAATACCGCTGCCGAAGATGATCGGCAGGATATGACGGGGTCTTGGGGCATCACTTGGTCTGGGTGCCGGTACACGTATAAGGACGGAGAGCGCGGCAAATAGAAGGAGGACTGGAACCGCATAATCAAAGATCCGGGCAGGAATGGTGAGTAGCAGGTAGATGCCAATGGCCGCTCCCCCTGCGGAAGCTATCGCGGTTCCAATCCAGGCACTGAGATCGACCCTCGATCGTCGAAGACTCGCAGCCAGGGCGAAGAGATTCGCGCTACTCACACCGACGGAGTTGGTGATCGTCGCAACGACTGGACTTAGTCCAGTTGCCAGCATCGCGGGGTATGAAAGGACGCTACCGCCGCCCACCACTCCATTGACCATCCCTACAACTAGCCCGACGGCTAAAATGCCGAAGGAAGCCAGAGGTGAGTGCATACGACTAGCCTAGGTCGGACTCCACTTGGAAGAAGGAACACCGTGATACAGACCCGTGGCTATGCCGCAACATCTCCGGATGCACCACTGCACCCATATGAATTCACTAGGCGTGAATTGGGTCCGCACGATGTGCAGATTGCCATCTCCTACGCAGGCATCTGCCATTCCGACATCCACCAAGTACGTCAGGAGTGGGGTCCGTCAAACTATCCAATGGTTCCTGGGCATGAAATCGTCGGCAGCGTGGTAGCCATCGGCAAAGATTGCGCCTTGCATCGAATCGGTGACATTGTCGGCGTGGGTGTCTTCGTCAACTCGTGCCGCGAATGCGCAAACTGCCTCTCAGGAGATAACCAATACTGCCTGAACGGAACCATCGGGACTTACAACGGATTCGAGTATGACGGCGTGACACCAACCTACGGCGGGTATTCGACGGTGATCGTTGTCGATGAGCGCTATGTGCTCCGAGTGCCTTCCTCATTGCCATTGACCGGGGTGGCTCCGCTCTTATGCGCTGGGATCACTCTGTACTCGCCGCTGAAGCATTGGCATGCAGGTCCCTCAAAGCAGGTAGGAATAATTGGCCTTGGTGGGCTAGGGCACTTGGGAGTCAAGTTTGCACACGCGTTAGGAGCCGAAGTAACGGTCTTTAGTCACTCGGCAAATAAAGAAGTCGATGCGAAGGCATACGGTGCGAATCATTTCGTACTAGGTAACGACGATGGCCAATTTGCCAAACTGCGCAGATCTTTTGATCTGATTATCAGCACTGTCTCTGCGGACTTGGACCTCAACCGTTACCTGAAACTGCTGCGCCTCGACTCGACTCTTACAGTAATTGGTCTGCCTGGCAAACCCCTTCAGATCCAAGCTAACAACCTGCTAGATCAACGCCGAAGCATCAGTGGCTCCATGGTTGGCGGTATCCCAGAGACTCAAGAAATGCTCGACTTCTCCGCAGAACACGGGATCGTCAGCGAAGTTGAAGTAGTGAGAGCTGATCAAATCAATGAGTCGTACGAGCGCACGATCAACAGTGACGTGCGCTATCGTTTCGTGATTGATGCATCAACCTTCTAGCTCGGTGATTTCATCAAGATTGGCAATATTGCTAGAGGCATGGACGAAGCGCGACACCACACCGAGCCAGATTGCTACTGAGCGACCGATCAAGAAAGCAAAAGCAATAGTCCCAAGACCAACTACTCCTCCGAGTAGCCATCCGACGCCGAGCACCAGAACTTCGATTGCCAGCCGTACGCGAGCTACCGGGATACCTGTACGAAAGTGAACCGCCGTCATCCAACCGTCACGAGGGCCAGGTCCTAAACCACACGTGAGATACAGGCCGCTGGCAGCACCGATACTCACTATCCCGCCGATAACCATCAACACTCGGAGCCAGAGCACATGCACTGTCGGGATGACGGATATTCCGATTTGAAGCGCACCCGCGATAACGATCATGTTTGCGATAGTTCCCAGACCCGGTCGTTCTCTCAAGGGCCACCAGAGGATCAGTACGAGGGCACTGACGAGCAAGGTGGCGACACCGAGTGGAAGTCCGGTCTGTTTGCCAACTCCTTGGGCGAAGACTGTCCAAGGGCCATTGCCTAGTCCCGCTTGGACGAAGAGCGCCTCACCCGTTCCAAAGAGGTAGAGACCGAACATCAAAATGGAGAAAGTTGAAATCGATGGACGCCATTTTGACGGTGCAGTCCACCTAGTTCTCGGTACCGTGTGCGAGCCGCGCCAGAAGGCCCGCGCTGCTACCAGCAGGCTCTTTGACTTAGACATCCGGCAACCCTAGTCGTTTGACGAAAACGGGCGCTAAAAAAGGTTGGGACTCGCACCTTCTGAGAGCGAGTCCCAACCGCGAAGATGATCTTTGAATTTCTAGTCAGATTCGCTTTCGTTTTCATCGTCCAGGCCCGGAAGATTCACAGATGCGCTTACGTCAACTTGCGCACTCAAATCGTCGCCCTCTTGACCATCGTCATCCCCATCATCACCGGTAAACGGCGTGATAGTTGGAGTGACCGTAGGAGCTGGAGTGACGGTCGGGGTTGGGGTGACCGTAGGAGCAGCCGTCGTGTCGTTGGCGATACCAACTGTCGAACTGCTCTTGAGGAAAAGGTCTCTGTCCTTCTTCGCTTTGAAGGCTTCGGCGCTCTTGCTGCTCTTATTTTTCGCAATGTGTGTTGCGGCGGTGACTGAACCGGCGGAAATTCCAACGACTAGAGCCGTGATCGCGGCGCTGATTGCCAGACTGGATTTGATTTTCGATGTCACGTTTGGCTCCCTTTGACTAGTGATTGCTGTTCAAAGGATTAAGCGCTGACGTTAGATCCTTCATTACAAAAATCAGCCAATGAGTCTTCCCTGCTTTTCCTGTGTAATTCATGCGAATCAGTCCGAGCCAGAGGTATCCACTCCGACTGAACCAGACACAGTTCCCTGTACTAAGTCACCCTGTACTAAGTCTCCCCGTACTAAGTCACCTTCATCCGATGAACCTGACGGACCACTCACGCCATCTGGTGTCGTAATCTGAGTCTTGATCTCAGTCGAAAGAGTATTTGAAGAGGTCGATTCGGGCTCAGAAGATGAGTTGCCCGTTTCCGAGGTTTTCGAGGACGTCTCCTGACTCGGAGTCTCAGTTGCCTCGGCGCCCGGTGTCTGAGATTCAGAGTCCGAACCATGTTGAACCGAGGTAGGTGCCGTCTGACCGCGCTCGTCAGATTGCCCAGATTGCGTAGCCACTGACGGAATCTGGATTGGTACAGAGACAACGTTAAATATTCGCTGCACGACTCGTGCCACAGATGTCGGCAAAGCGCCCGCGTACGCAAGACTTGGGAAAAGAACGATGGTGGCAAAGAGCGCGCCCACACCAAATCGGAACTTCTTCCGTCCTCTTGCGCGCTTCTGTGAAGCATTGAACTCTCTGATGAGTCCAGCCGGAAGAGACACTGGTCCGGTCGGAGCAGCAGCAAATTCGCGCAGGTGAGTAAAGATCGTCTCGTTAGCGAGGTCGTCTCCGGTCAAAGTGCTCACGTTTCGATAAGCGCTCCAGAGGGCCTTTCCATTACGCAGACGATTCCAGAGCCCTTTCATTGCCCATCACTCCCGATCTCTTCACGCAGACTGGTAAGGGCTCTGTGAGCCAACACTCGGATGGCGTTGGGAGACTTCTTCATCGCGCGAGCGGTCTCATCCACCGATAAGTCCGCGACAATACGGAGCATCAGGACTTCGCTCTGGGCCGCTGGCAGCCCTCGAATTTTTTCGATAATCGCCTTGATTTCGGTCCGGTTGGCAACCCCTACGGCCAGATCCTCGAGCGTTGCCCATCGGTCCATCTCGTCGATGTCGACGCTGGCAATTGGCCGTCGACTCTTCGCCCTGGCGGCATCGACCATACGATTCCGGGCGATTTGATAAAGCCAAGAGCGGAATCCGGAGTAATCGCCTTTGAACCTGGGCAGGTCTCGCACCACTTGGAGCCATGTCTCACTCGCAACGTCACTAGCGGGGGGATCGCCCATCGCCCCTTGGGCATAGAGGAAGCGTTCCAAACGCGGGTTGAGTGCGCGCCACAATTCGGCGAAGCAAGCCTCATCGCCCTTGATCGCCAACCGCAGCGTGGCGTCAAGGCCGTCGCGGTAAATCTCAATGCCCTGATCTGTCACGCGCACCTCCGTGCGGCGAGGGTAGCGTCAAAAAGTCCAGTATTCCGAGTTGTTCACGTGGAATTCTCTAAGTCTTTACTCAGAAATTCGCCAATCCATCGGCTCCGTTCCCGCTTCCTTCAAATATTCATTCGTTTTGGAGAACGGACGGGAGCCAAAAAAGCCGCGATCGGCCGACATAGGACTTGGGTGGGCACTGCAGATTGTCGGCGTGTCTGTGAGTAGTGGTGCGACGGTCTGTGCATCTCTGCCCCAGAGGATCGCCACCAGGGGTTTCTTCCTAGCTACTAGGCCACGAATAGCGCAATCCGTCACCGCTTCCCAGCCCTTTCCTCGATGCGACCCCGGGTTACCCGGCGAAACGGTCAGTACTCGATTTAGCAGAAGGACGCCCTGCTCGCTCCAAGCGGTCAAATCACCATGCGTAGGCGTTGAAATCCCAAGATCGCTGTGTAACTCCCGGTAGATGTTCTGCAGACTTCGCGGAAGCGGACGCGTATCTCGTGAGACGGCGAAAGAGAGGCCAATGGCGTGTCCAGGAGTTGGATACGGATCTTGACCGACGATAAGTACGCGCACCAAATCGAAATCCAATTGAAAGGCTCGAAGAATATTTTTACCTGCTGGTAGGTAAGAGCGGCCTTCAGCGATTTCTCGACGTAGATACTCCCCCATTGCTGAAATGTCCGTTGCCACTTCAGCCAATGGTTCGCGCCAAGACGGATGGACGCTTGAAAGCGGTTCAGGCATTGTGATCCAAAGTCCCAAGAGTGAGTGCGTACATCGCGACGGCGGCAGCTGCTGCCACATTTAGCGAGTCGATTCCGTCTTTCATCGGAATTCGCACCAGAAGATCTGCGATCGCACTAGTCCCGCTTCTAAGGCCGTCGCCTTCTGTGCCGAGGACTAATGCAAAGCGCGGCGGCAGCTGAATTTCAGAGATTTTCAGCGCGGAAACGTCTGGCGTCAAGGCCACGATCGCGAGTCCGGCATCATGAAGCAACTGCGAACTGCTCGGCCAATCGGGCAGGCGGCTCCACGGCAACGAGAAGATAGTCCCCATCGAAGTGCGAATCGCTCGACGATAGAGCGGATCCGCACAGTGTTGATCGATCAGGAGTGCATCGAAACCGAATGCCGTGGCGCTGCGAACAATCGCGCCAACATTGGTGTGGTTCACCAACCCTTCGAGTAGAACTAATCGATCTGCTCTCGCTAGTAACGTTTCTGGAGTCGGCAATTCATGCCGCAACATCGCTGCGAGTGCGCCACGATGCACGTTAAAGCCCGCCACCTCTTCTAGCATCTCTTTCGACCCAACAAGAATTGGGGTGTCTAGCTTGGTCCAAGGGGCTACCGACGCCAGCCATTTCTCTTCGCAGAGGACAGAACGAAATTCAAATCCGGCTTCAACAGCTCTTGAGATCACGCTGTGGCCTTCTGCAATGAAGATACCGTTCGTGGGTTCGTCTCGAGTGCGGAGCACTACATCCGTCAGATTGCGGTAATCACGAAGTAGTTCTGAAATGAACGGATCAGTTCTCTTCTCGAGATGGATAATCATGTCGTTCAAGCCAGCCAGAACTTTAAGGCTGCTGCCAATCCGACCACGCAAATAAGCGCACGGTATGCATTGGTAGGGATCCGCTTTCCATAGCGGGTTCCAACCCAGGCACCAAGCGTTGAGCCGATTGAAATCGCGAGGACTATGGCCCAATTCACTGGTGCTATCAACGCAAAGACGATACCGGCCACAAAATTTGCGGTGCCGGCAAGAGCATTTTTTAAGGCATTCGCCCGCAAAAGTGTTTCGCCGGCAAAAGACGATAGAAGACCGATGAGGATTACTCCTTGGGCCGCACCGAAATAGCCACCATAGACGCCTGTGGCAAAAATCGCGATTCGGATCGGGAGGGAGAGTCGCTCTCTCCGCACATTTGAATGAAACTTGATTACCACTGGTTGTAGAAGCATGAGAGCCACTCCGAAGAGAATTAAGAATGGCACTATCGCGGCAAAACTTGCGGCCGGGAACTTCAGCACCGCAAAGGCGCCGATAATGGATCCCGCGGCGCTCCAACCCAACATCTGCGACAGACGACTGACCGACCCCGCCAATTGGAACCGGCTACCCCTGAAGGCGGCAATTGCACCAGGCACCAAGCCAAGATTGTTTGAGACGTTGGCGGTTATGGGCGGGATACCAAAGGCAATCAGAGCCGGAAAGGTGATTAACGTTCCTGAACCCACTACCGAATTGAGGGCACCGGCGGTGAAGCCTGCCAGTGTGATCAGCAGCCACATCAAGGGATGCGGCATTAGCCGCCCAGCCTGGCGAACCATCGCTGATCTCGAATATCGATCACGATGGGCAATTCAAAAGCTTCACTGATTACAGAAGTAGTGAGAACGTCCTCGATCGGGCCCGCGGCCACTATCGACCCCCCCTTGAGAACCAAGGCGTGGGTTATCCCGGGTGGGATCTCTTCAACGTGGTGAGTAATCAGGACGGATACTGGAGCGAGTGGATCGCGGGTCAACCTCGAAAGTCGCAGCACCATGTCCTCGCGACCACCAAGGTCTAATCCGGCGGCTGGCTCATCTAGAAGAAGCAACTCTGGATCTGGCATCAGAGCACGTGCTATCTGGACGCGCTTCCGCTCACCTTCGCTAAGGGTGCCAAATGTCCGCTCCGATAAATGTTCGACTCCCAGCGAGGCTAGGAGCGCCAAGGCCCTGGACTTATCCCAGAGGTCATATCTCTCACGCCACCGCCCCACAACGCCCCAGGCTGCCGTTAACACCACATCTGAGACGATCTCGTCAGTTGGGATGCGTTCGCCCAGCGCTGAAGAGCAGAGACCGATTCTGGGTCGCAAATCGAAGATATCGACGGAACCGAGTTGCTCTCCAAGTAGGGTGACCTCGCCCACACTGGGATAGAGGTTCCCTGCCAAGATTTGCACCAGAGTGGTCTTCCCAGCGCCATTTGGACCCAAGACGACCCAGCGCTGGTCATCATCGACCGACCAATTGATCCCCGAAAGGATGAGATTGCCGCCGCGAACCACTTCAACGTCTGATAACTCAATGACTCGCACGGGGAAAACTTACCTGCCCGCCCACTACCCTGACGACGTGGGAGAGGCAACGACACTAATTACTCTGACCGGCAGCGATCGACCTGGCATTACCGCAGCCCTTTTTACCTTGCTTGCCGAAGATGCTGACGTCCGCGTTCTAGATATTGAGCAGGTGGTGATCCGAGGCCAGTTGACTCTCGGAACCCTGATCTCTAACCCCAGCAATCAGGTGAACTTACGTAAGAGCCTCAGTGATCTGGCAACCCAGAAGGACGTACAGATCACTGTCAGCGAGGGTGAGAACGACAATGTTTCCACGACGGAAGCCAATCATCTCTTCGTCACCGTCTTAAGTGCCGAGTTGAAGCCCGCAGCACTGGCCAGGATTGCCGGTCACTTGGCGGCCACCGGGGCGAACATCGAACGGATTGTTCGAATCGCCGCATACCCGATAACTGCTATTGAATTCGAGATCACCGGGGCCCCAATCGACCTTTTGCAACGAACGCTCAGCGAAGAGCCGCGTATTCAGGGTGTCGATATTGCCGTGCAACGTGGTGGCCTTTCCAGGCGCGGAAAGAAATTGGTTGTGATGGACGTCGACTCGACCCTCATCCAAAACGAGGTCATCGAATTGCTTGCCCAAGAGGCTGGCGTCTTCGAGCAGGTTAGGGATATTACAGAGCAGGCAATGCACGGCGATCTTGATTTCGCGGAATCGCTTACGAGGCGCGTCGCACTCCTAAAAGATCTACCTGTTTCTTCGATCGGAAATGTACAGAAGCAGATTCGCCTCACACCTGGTGCCCGTACCTTGATCCGTACCCTAAAGAGACTCGATCATCAGATCGGCCTGGTATCTGGGGGGTTCCATGAAGTCATCGATCCGCTAGCGGCTGAACTCGGGATCGAATTCGTTGCTGCGAACCGGTTGGAGATCGTAGATGGGCGTCTTACCGGCCAACTGATTCTGCCCATCATCGATCGGCCTGGAAAAGCTCGCGCACTCGAAGCATTCGCAGAAGCGGCCGGCGTTCGGCTCTCTCAGACGGTGGCAATCGGTGATGGGGCAAATGACCTAGATATGCTCGCAGTCGCCGGACTCGGTGTCGCCTTCAACGCAAAACAAATCGTCAAGGATGCCGCTGACACGTCTGTTAGTGCACCATTTCTCGATGGAGTTCTCTATCTGCTTGGGATCACTCGCGAAGAGGTCGAGAACGCCGACCGCGAAGGAGATCGGAGCGTCACGGTCTAGAGAATTTGAACGATGTCGCGCTCTCTCCTTGCAGTACTTCGGAGTAGTTCTTCAGCAATTTCAAATTCCGATCGGCCAGATGGTCGAACGATTGCGGAATGTTTGATCCAGGTGTCAGGCTCGACATGGCTGTCGTTGGGTCCAATCTGGCACTTACCCACCCTTCATGTGTTGCGGCCCGCGCAATTACTTCAGCGATTGGAGTGACAATCATCGAATTGCCGAAATAAAGTGTTCCCGCTGGATCCACACCAACTGCATTTGCCCCAATCAAGAAGACATGATTGTCGTACGCTCTAGCCCGATTTGTTAGTTCCCAAATATCTGCAGACCTCAGAAGTGCTGATGGTCGCGCAATTATTTCTGCGCCGAGTAACGCTTGGATTCGAGAGAGTTCTGGATAATCTCCATCGAAGCAGATGATCATTCCAATCTTGCCAAGTTCCGTATCGACCACCGCAACCTGATCACCAGGGATCACCCACCCGCCGAGGGAGAGCAGCTCGCTGCAGAACGGATGGGTCTTCCGGTAGCGCGCGAGAATTTTTCCTTTGGGCCCGATGAGAATCGAAGAGTTGTAGATCTCTCCGCGTTTTTCGCCACGTTCGTACGTCGTGTGAATGAGGTGAATGCCCAAACTCGCTGCAAGATCGCACAATGGAGTAGTTAGTCGGCCGGGGATACCGTCGACTAGATCCCATAACTCATCAGGAGAGATTCCGGGTGTGAAGCCAGTGGTTACCGTCTCTGGAAGGACCACGAGCTCGGCTCCAGTACTGGCAACGCATCTTTCGATGAAGTCAATCGACTTGGCGATATTGGCTTCAATGCTCGCAGCAGTCAGAGGCCCAGGCAACGGCGATATTTGAATCGCGGCGGCGGTAAATGCGCGCATGGAGACGACCTTTCAGTGAGAGATGAGCCATCCGACGATGACGCCAATGAGTGCGATTGCAGCACCGATCGTCAGGAATTGGAGATTACTTGAATGAACATTTGCCACAGATGCCACAGAGCGTGGTTCTGCTCGGAATCCGGTAGGCGCTTCGACGCGGGTCTGCATGGGTGGCAGTTGACTTGGTCGCGGAGCGATGTCGCCTGAGAGGTATCTGTCAACGCTTTTGAAGAACTCTCCGGCGGTCTTCTTTGCCACGCCGCCGAGAACTCGTTGTCCCACACCAGCGATCACTCCCCCGACTACCGCGTCGGCATCGTAGGTCAGCAAGGTTCCTTCGCCCTCTGCGACAAGCGTTATTTGTACTTCGGCTTGGATAGTTCCAGGAGCGCCAGATCCCGTGGCTCGCATCGTAAAACTGCTCGGTGGAAGCCGGTTACTGAGTTCGACTTGACCGAGGTAACTGCCCTTGATCGCAGCAACGCCTGCGCTAATAACCATTTTGTAAGTGTCAGGACCGATCTGTTCCAGCGATTGACAACCCGGCAGGGTCCTCGTCAGAACGGTGGGATCGGTGAGTGCGGCGAATACTTGCTCTGGTGGGTGGTTGATTTTCGCGACTCCGGCGATCTTCATACCTGGATCTCCTTAACTCGTAAAGATGGGATAAGACCGCTCTTGTGATCAGCGCGCAGTTGCCACAACTCGCTTGGCGAGATGGGCATCTTTCTAATGTTGAAGCCTTCTGCATTTTCAATCGCCGACGCCAGGAGCGCGGAAACTGGAATCACTCCGGCTTCGCCTGCACCCTTTATGCCAAGTGGATTCAGCGGCGAAGGTGTCTCTAAATGACCGGTCTCGATAAAGGGCACCTCAGTTGCGTAGGGCATTAAGAAATCCATGAACGAGGCGTTGAGTAATTGGCCGCTCGAATCGTATTCCATCCGTTCATAAAGTGCGCCGCCAACGCCCTGTGCGACTCCACCGTGGATCTGCCCCTCGACAATCATCGGGTTGATCAAACGCCCACAGTCATGAACTACAACATATCTAAGAATCTTGATTTCAGCGGTCTCTGGATCCGTCTCAACGATCGCTGCGTGCATTCCGCTGGCAAAAGTTGATTGCATTGGCGAGAAGTAGTCACGTGATTCGAGTCCTGGCTCCTCGCCCTCTCCGATTGGCGGTTTCGATGTGTCTCCAACCGCAAATTGGGTAGCTGCCTTGGCCGATTCGTCAAAGGCATACCTGAGCGGGTTTGAGAGAACCGCGATTGTCTTGAGCGGTATGCAATGTGACGGATCGCCCTTGACCTGCACGACTCCGTCCACGATCTCAAGATCTCGTGGGTCGCACTCAAGAGCATCGCCGGCGATTCGAAGCGCTTTCTCACGGACGCTCCTTGCTGCCATCGCGATCGCGTTGCCACTCATCACGGCAGCCCGTGAGGCGAAGGTGCCGACTGCATATGCAAAACGTCGAGTGTCCCCAGTTGTAACAAAAACATCTTCAATCGGTACGCCTAATTCTTCAGCAACAATCTGGGCAAAGGCCGTCTGATGGCCCTGCCCTTGACTGGTGAGGCCTGTTGAGACATTGACGCGTCCGGTTGTCTCGACTTGCACGAAGCCGCCCTCATATGGACCTACACCCGTGCCTTCGACGTAGCAGGCCATTCCGATTCCAACCCGCCGTCCCTCAGCCCGTGCCTGCGATTGGAATTCTTTGAATTCCTCCCACCCGATCATCTCTTTCAGCATCGACAGCGAGGCTGGATAATTTCCGGAGTCGTAGATGAGCGGTCGTCCATCCTGGAAGGTCAAGTGATGGTCGTAAGGCATTTCCTCCGGTTGAATAAAGTTCGTTGAGCGCACGGTATCTCTACCGAGGCCCAGATAATCTGCAATCGCGTCGAGAGTGCGCTCCATCACGAATACGCCTTGTGGTCTACCGGCGCCGCGATAAGGCGTGACGATGACGGTGTTCGTATAAAGCGACATAAACTCGACGCGGTAAGAACCGGGTTTGTATGGGCCAAGAAGCTGCGTCGAGGTAATGATTGGGACGATGATTCCGTAGGGCGTATAAGAGCCATTGTCGTGGAAGAAGGTGACATCGAGGCCGATGATTCGTCCATCGTCGTCGAAACCCACTTCGACGTGGTGGAGTTGACCACGCTCATGCGCACTCGAGATGAAGTGCTCTCGCCGATCTTCGGTCCATTTGACATCATGATCAAGAATTCTGGCTGCCCAAGGAATCAGTACTTCCTCCGGCCATGGGTGCATGATCTTGACGCCAAAACCGCCTCCCACATCTGGGGCGGTGCACTCAACTTTTTGAAGTGGAAGGTTTAATTTCGCCGCTACCGCTGCTCTAACACCTGTTGAGGTCTGAGTGGATGACCAGAGACGCATTTCGCCGGCGTCGGAGTCCCACACGGCGTAGACGCCCCGACCCTCTAGGGGCGTACTGGCGCTTCTCTCGATTTCAAGATCCAACGAAATCTTATGTTTGGCATGCGCGATTGCCGCGGGCGCATCCCCGACCTGTTGAATCATATGCGCGGCAACATTGCCCGGCGCATCAGCATGCACCAAATGTTCAGCCTTCCGTGCGGCGTCGATTCCAACGACTGGAGGGAGCATCTCATAAGACACATCGATCAGACCGACGGCGTCCTCTGCGACATAACGGTTGACCGCGACTACCATCACAATCGCCTCGCCGACATGGCGTACGAATTCTTTCGCCAATGGATAGCCGGTACGACCCGCTGTCAGATTGGGGTGCGGAATCAATAAGGGCAGAGCCTCTGCCATCCGGTCTTCGAGGTCTTCGTATGTATAAATCCCGATCAAGCCGTCGAGACCGATCGCGCGAGAGGCGTCGATGTCCAGTATCCGCGCACTAGCGTGTGGGCTGCGCAAGAACGCTGCTTCGTAGGCTCCCTGACCCAAATCATCGAGGTAACGGCCCTCACCTCGAACCAGACGCGGATCTTCGCGTCGTCTGATTGGCTCACCGAAGGCACGTGTGGTCATGACTTCGCCAAACTTCGAATTTCGGCAGCCCGCATGACGCTTTTGACTATGTTCTGATATCCGGTACACCGGCAGAGATTTCCAGCTATCGCCTCCCGAGCCTCCTCCTCTGTGGGATGAGGATTCTCATCAAGAAATGCACTTACAGTCGTGAGAAATCCTGGAGTGCAGAAACCGCACTGCAGCCCGTGGCATTCATGGAATGCCTGTTGCACTGCGCCGAGTGTTCCGTCGACATTTTTCAAGCCCTCGACCGTGACAATCTCTTGCCTGTCGACGCTAACCGCGAAGAGCAGGCATGCGCGGACCGCTTTACCATTTAGGAGAACGGTGCACGCGCCACAGACACCGTGTTCGCAGCCGACATGTGTGCCGGTCAGTTGAAGATCGTGGCGCAGGAAATCAGAGAGCAACCGTCTCGCCGGAACTCTGCCGTTGCGGAGCATTCCATTAACCAGGACCTGAATGTCAAAGAGAGTCTCGCTCATTGACCCTCCCTCATTCTCTTTAGCGCGCTTTCATAGGCGTCTTTCAGCCCCTTATTGGATAGAACCTCGACCAGATTTCTGCGATAGGCCGCGCTGGCGTGGATGTCGGTCTCAGGTTCAACGCTTGATGCAATAAATCGTGCTGCGTCTTGCCAACGCTGGCAATCTGACCGTGAGCCACGGAGCATTTCACTTACATCTATAACGATCGGCGTTGGTCCGACCGAAAAGAGTGCGATTCGAGCTCGATCAACCAGCTCTTCGTCGGTCAAGAGAATGGCGACGCATACGCCGACCAGTGCATAGTCGCCGTGCCGCCGTGCTACTTCGGTGCAGGAAGTGCCCATCTGGGACGGAAGTCTGGCAAACGAGACTCGCGTTGCCACTTCCCCTGGTTTGATCGCAGATTCGAGTGGTCCGACGAAGAAGTCAACCCCGTTCACTTCTCGGGATCCGCGCCGACTCTCAACCGTCACGACGCCGTCAAGGAGCGAAAGAACCGCTGTGAGTTCACCGGATGGGTCTGCGTGGGCGATCGACCCGACACAGGTTCCACGATTTCGAATTACCGGATGAGCCACGTATGAGAGAGCCTGCGCCAGAAGAGGCACGGCCTTGCGCGCTTCCACGGAATTCAATAATTCTTCGTGGCGCACCGTGGCGCCTATCTCGACGTGGCTTGGTGTCACCTTCAGCGACGAAAACTCTGGTACCTGATTGATATCAACCAGGATCTTGGGGCTGGCCAGGCGCATAGATAGGAGCGGGATCAGACTCTGTCCGCCTGCCAGTACCTTCCCGTCCTCGCCTGATTCCGCCAAGGCAGCCAGGACTCCCTCTCGAGAGGTAGGATGGACATATTCAAATGGCGCGGGTTTCACGGGACAATGTTGCCCTTTTCTTGGTTGGTTCGCCTTGTTAACTTCCGCCTATTACCAGGCGAAGTCTGGTGAAATGGCAACGGAGGCCGTCCCCGAAGGAGCGGCCTCCGCCTAGATCCTTGCGTTTAGTGTATTTGTGACATATCTGGTGTGTGCTTGTGCTTCATAGATTCTGGGGCAAGAGCGTTGGCCAAGTGCCAGCCGAGCACTGCGACGATCGTACCTGCCGCGATTCCGGCGATCGAGAACGTGTTGGTGATCTTCATGGTCACATCACCGACGGCCAAGATGATGCCCGCAGCAAGTGGAACCAGGTTGACCGGACTTGAGAAGTCGACCTTGGCTTCAATCCAGATCTTGGCACCGAGCAGACCGATCATGCCGTAAAGGATTGCGGTGATTCCGCCAAGGACTCCGCCAGGTACCGCGGTGATAATCGCGCCGAACTTCGGAGATAGTCCGAAGAGAATCGCAAAAAGCGCCGCGATGTAATAGGCAAGCGTCGAATAGACCCGAGTAGCCGCCATGACACCAATATTCTCGGCATAGGTTGTCGTTGGTGAACCACCGACAGAAGATGCAACCATCGTGCCAATGCCATCGCCGATCAGGGCACGACCTAGAACATCATCAAGGTTTTCGCCCGTCATCTGGGCAACCGCTTTGACGTGTCCGGTGTTCTCAGCGATGAGCGCGATCACTGCTGGAATCACCAGAATGATGAACGAGCCATGGAAAGTCGGAGAATGGGTGGTGGGGAATCCAAACCAATCAGCTTTCGATACGCCGCTCATATCAACGCGGTGCGAAGCGCCGGGGATCAACTTGCCTCCTGGCGCAATGCGGTCGTAACCGTTGATTTTCGCGACGTCGAAGAGCCAGGAGACGATGAAACCGAAAATCAATCCTAAGAAGATCGTGATCCGGGAGAGGAATCCGCGTAGCACGACCGCCATAACTAGGGTTCCCACCATCGTGATGAAAGCGACCCATTGGTCTTGAGGCCAATAAATCTTGGCTGCCACCGGCGCTAGGTTGAAGCCGATCAGCATGACGACTGCACCAGTTACTGCCGGTGGGAGAACCTTGTTGACAACTGCGCCACCAACAAAGTGAACCAGGACGCCGACCAGGGCGAGAAGGAGACCGGCGATCAGAATTGAGCCGGTAACTGCGGCGCTATTACCACCACTAGCTCTGATTGCCGCGACGCCACCTACGAATGACGCCGAAGTGCCTAAGTAACTTGGTACTCGGTTCCCTACGATCAAGAGGAAAAGGATCGTGGCGATCCCGGACATCATCACACCGAGGTTGGGATCCAATCCCATGATGAGGGGGAAGACGAATGTGGCACCAAACATTGCCATAACGTGCTGCGCGCCGAGACCGATCATTCGGCCGTAGGTGAGTCGTTCGTTCGGGCGGATTACTTCTCCCGCGCCGAGGTGTTTACCATCTCCTGCCAACTTCCATCCAAAGGCCATGGGCGAGCCCCCTCCTAAAAGGGCGTGGTATCGAGATATGCGTTCCCGGTACCCGAATCGTGACCCACGTCACGAACTTTTCGCTGCTCCGGAATCTACGGTCCAATCTGTCCAGCAACTTCCAACAACAATGACAGGGAATTCAGTTCCTTCTTGTAAAGAATCTCCAGCGAGTCAGAACCGATTCCCCAACCTTCGTGCCATACCCTTAGAGATTGCGGTATCTGCTCTGGAACTAGATCCCTCGCATGGTGAGAATTCGAAGTGCCAAGGCGAGCGATAAACGTAGGTGGGCATCGGTGGTAAATGGCCCGAGCATCCGCTCCAACTTGCCGATCCGGTAACGGAGCGTGTTGTAATGAAAGTGAAGCAAACGTGAGGTCTCTGCGACATTGAGGTTTGTATCTAGCAGAGCCTGCAGTGTTCTTCGAAGGTCGGCCGCCTCAGGATCAATCCGGGTGGCCAGGTCTCCCAGCGTTTCTGCGAGAAAAGATCGGAGTTCAGATGAATCTGGAACCAGACTGAGGACCCGAAAAACTCCGAGTGAGTCAAAATCCGCAACGCGTCCAGAACCATGTACCTGACGACCAACGCGAACTGCCTGGCGCGCCTGCTCATATGCGGTGGGAAGTTCATTTGGGCCCTTGGCGATGCGTGAGACGCCAGCCGTGAATTTGCGCCGACCTCCACCGCCATCTCCTGAGACGGCTGCCGCTATCTCGTTCAATGCGGTAATCGGGGTTACCCCCTCGACGCTTCCGATGAGCGCCACCACCTCGCTGCTGAATCCGACGACGGCGGCTCGGGGATCTCTTGCTCTGACAACCGACTCCCAAGCCAGCGCGAAACGATCCGAGGCTGCCCGCAATTCGCTGGCGCTCAAGCCATGCTCCGGATCCAACTCGGCGACGATTAAAAGGAGTGCACGGTCCAGATCCCACCCGAGGGCTCGACTGTAAGGAAGGGTGTGCTCTGCACCTCCCGCTCGACCACTAAGTAGATCGCGTAGGAAGTCACCTTGATACTTGCTCTCGACCGCCGCAATCGCCTGACGTTTGGTCAGTGCGAGCGCAGCCACCGTTGCCGAACGTTCGAGAATCGTTACATCGATCGGCGTCAACCGATGAAGGCCAAAGACCGCGATTCGACCCTGCTCCCCATGTGCGGCCACGATTGGAGCAGCGGCCACGAAGGCACTCGAGCCATCTTCATAATGGACTTCTTGGGCGCCATATCGCTGGTGTTCGACAATCAACCGGCCGGTTTCATCGAATGCTGAGTCGGGGGCGAGTGCGCTGTCGCCGGCCTTGGCCAACACGCGACCATCTGGAGTGGTGACGATTACGAATCCGTCCAGTAAAAGTGTCACTTCGGAGACTAACTCCGGCAGTCCGCCGCCTTCAAGAACGATCCCCACAAGCGCTCGATGGACGGCATCTGAGCGTTCGAGTGTGGCAACATGCCCTTCAAGAATGACCGAGAGGCACTCGTGAAGTATGTCGTCGAAAGCCACTTGATCCGGCAGTTCGATTATCGGGAAATTGAGCCGATCGGCTTGCGCGATCATGTCGGCCGGGATTCCGTCGAGATACCGCCCTAACTTGATCGCGATCCCCGCTAAGCCCCTGGCATCCAGATCTTCAATAAGCGTGGAGGTGGTCTGCGGGTGTTCCCGGAGGGGGTAGCCGGTTGTAAGCAAGAGTTCGTCTGGTTTCACCCATGCCTGAATATCTGGAACTTCCATCACGTTCAGCCTGGCGACCAATCGAGATAGCCCTGCTGCGCCCGCTATGACCTTCGCTCCGGCGAGCGAAGGGGTGCTGAGTAGCTCTTGAAGCGAGACTCCATAGCGCCCACTTTCGGCACTGGGCATCTCCTGGAGCGAAGTTGACATTTCGTTGGCAATACCTGACACGGGTAGCACCGTAGCGAACCGGATACCTTCCTGTCATGGCAGAAATGGCTGGCGGGTCAGTGACGGTGGCAGTCGCCTCCTCATTACTCGCCCCACTTATCGGCCGTCGAGCATCGAAATTGGGGATTCTCGGGGTTTCACGTGACCTCACCTGGCTCTCCCTCGACGGTACCGCGTTCACGATCCAGTCGGTCCAACCAGACTCGAAATTCGCCCTGCCTACCTCGATCTTCCTTCAAAGAGAGCGGCCCTGCGTCGAAGAGGTATCGCTCCACGACGGTCAACTCTGGCTTGATGGAGCCCTACTTCAGATCACCCGCTGGTGGCATCCGCCTCGGGCGCCTCGAGTTCCAATTTCAACCTGGAAAGGTGCTTTTGGAGTTCCGCCTGATATCAAGGCTCTGCTGGGTCGAGGCCTTGGCCTCACCCCTGAAGGCGATGATCTAATCGCCGGTTGGTTGGTGATGGCACGGTCGATCGGCCATCCGAAATTTGCAACTATCCGCGCCGAAATACTCAAAGCATCACCCACCCGAACCACCTCCTTCTCCTCCGCTCTGCTTGAGTGTGCGGGAGAGGGCTATGGCGTTGCCCCGTTGATCGATTATGTGACTTCGCACCTCGATGGCCGAAACGACATTTCGATAGCCAGAGCTCGACTTGTTGAGGTCGGACACACTTCTGGGCAGGCCTTGGCCATGGGGGTAGACATGGCATTAGGTCTTGTCGGCAAACGGATCGGTTTCACGAAATTCAATGTCCAGGAAAGAGCGATTGCATCATGAGCGAAGTCCATATCGAATTCAGGTCGGGCGCTTACCGCGACTCGGTCTCCTTGCTCGAAGTAAGTCGAGCCGTTGCCCAGACTCCAGGTGTGGAAGATGCAATCATCGCGATGGGCACACCACTTAATGTGGACCTCATGCGCGAACTTGGCTTCGTGCTCGACAACCCAAGTCCGAATGACTTGATTATCGCAATCCGGGCCAGTGACCAGGCGACGATTGCAACTGCGCTGTCGGCATTGGCCGCTGAATTTGTCTCGATGGACGACCGCGCGAAAGCGGCGGGTGGCGGTGGCGAAGTTGCTCCTCCCCGCAGTGTGGGTCGCTCTCATGGCTCCAATCTGGCACTCATCTCAGTTCCTGGCAGTGGCGCATTTGCAGAAGCGATGGATGCGATCGAATCAGGTCAGTCTGTGATGATCTTTAGCGACAACGTCGCCGTCTGGCAGGAAATTGCACTGAAAGATCGGGCGGCAGAAGAGGACCTGCTAGTAATGGGACCAGACTGTGGCACTGCAGTGATTGGTGGTGTCGGACTCGGCTTTGCAAACATAGTTAGGCCAGGCCCTGTTGGGATCATTGCAGCTTCGGGCACCGGGGCTCAGCACGTCATCGCATTACTCGATCTTGCCGGAGTTGGGATAAGTCACTGCATCGGCGTTGGCGGACGCGATCTTTCGCGCGAGGTCATGGCCCGGTCAACGATGGGGGCATTTGACGCGCTAGCCGAAGATGAACAGACCGAAGTGATCGTCCTTATCTCCAAACCGTCTGCGCCCGAAGTCGCCAAATTGGTAAGAGAACGGGCTAAGGCAATCGCCAAGCCAGTTGTCTTCGCACTCCTTGGCGAAGGCTCCCCCGATCTGACGAATGCCACTGAGGAAATTCTCAGAACGATTGGCGTAACGCAGCCGATCTGGCGGTCATGGGGGGATGAGGGCCCGATGAGAGCAGCGGGAAAGTACCTACGTGGCCTCTACTCGGGTGGAACCATCTGCGATGAAGCAATGGTGATCGCGGCGAAAGAGCTAGGCACGATTTATTCGAACATTCCCCTCAGGCAGGAGTGGGACCTTGACCCGTTCGTCCCATCGAAAGAGCACACCTTCATCGACTTTGGCGATGATGCCATGACCGTCGGCCGCGCCCACCCAATGATCGATCCGACTCTCCGCATTGAGCGCCTACGGAGAGAGATCGCAGATCCCGATTGCGGAGTCATCATCCTGGATGTAGTACTCGGGCATGGTGCCGATTCAGATCCGGCGACCGCACTTGCCCCCGCGATCAAGGAGGCGATTTCGAAACGGAAAATTCCAGTGATCATTTCCTTGATCGGCTCATCAGGCGATCCGCAAGGCCTCGAACGACAGGCGAAACTCTTAATCGAAGCCGGCGCCTACGTGACCGTGAGCAATGCCGCTGCCGTTAGAACCGCGCTTTCTTTAGTCAGAACAGGTGGGGCGTCATGAGCAAATTCCATGGGTTGTTGCAGAACGACAACCTAAAAGTCACGACGGCTGGTGTTCCATTGCTCGCCGACTCCCTAGCCAACCAACAGGTACCGCTGACGCGAATCGATTGGCGTCCCGCCGTTCCGGGTTCGCAAACATCTCTAGACCGAGTGATGGCCGACGGTCGCCGCAGCGAAGCCAACTCCATCGCCTTAGCCAGAATGCTGGCAGCAGGCGCGCAATTGGTCGATGTAAGGCAGGCAAAAGATGCGCTGGGTCTAGATTCTCGAACGTTTCTACATGCAGGCCCGCCTATCACTTGGGAGCGAGCTTCAGGACCAATGCGCGGAGCCCTTCTCGGTGGTGCGATCTTTGAAGGAATTGCCGACAACCCAGAAGGTGCCGAGAAGATCCTGTCTAGTGGCGGTGTGGCTTGGGAACCTTGCCATCATCGCGATGCGGTAGGCCCGATGGCCGGCGTGGTTACACCGTCTATGTGGATGTTTGAACTCCTAGATCCATCAACTGGGAACCGCTCATGGTGCTCTCTCAATGAGGGCCTTGGAAAAGTGCTCCGTTACGGTGCCTACTCGGACGAGGTGATCGACCGGCTACGTTGGATGACAAAGGTTCTTGGACCATTACTCAAAATCGCGGTCGAACGCCGAAGTGCAAGTGCGGCCGGGCCGGTTGACATCCACGCGATTCTCGCTCAAATGATCCAGATGGGCGATGAGGGTCATAACCGAAACCGGGCAGGCACCTTGATGCTGATTCGCGATCTCCTTCCGGAAATGATCGAGTCCGGGGCCGCAACCTCAGATCTTGCGACAGCCACCAGGTTCATCGGCGGAAACGATCACTTCTTCCTCAACCTGGTGATGCCAGCCTGCAAACTGCAGACGATGGCGGCCCGCGATATCCCCGGGTCCAGCGTGGTCACCGTAATGGCCCGCAATGGAACTGACTTTGGGATTCAGGTCTCTGGCACTGGCCGCACCTGGTACACAGGTCCTGCGCAGACGCCTGTAGGTCTCTTCCTCGGTTCATACTCTGAAGCCGACGCAAACCCTGACATTGGCGATAGCGCGATCACCGAAACCGCCGGAGTCGGCGGGTTCTCGATGGCGGCAGCACCGGCCATCGTCCGATTCATCGGAGGCACCGTGCCAGATGCACTTGCGGCAACGCGTCGCATGTACGAAATCACCGTTGGCGAAAATGTCAACTTCGGAATTCCGGTTCTGGAATTCCGTGGCGCACCAACTGGCATCGACGTAACCAGAGTTATTCGCACCGGAATCCTGCCGCAGATCAATACCGGTATGGCCGGACGGCTGGCAGGCGTCGGACAAGTGGGTGCAGGACTCGTGAACCCGCCCATGGAATGTTTTGAGGGTGCAATAGCCGGGCTCGCGGAGGCCGCTCCTCAGGTTGGTTGAAAGTCCAGATCCTCACCTGATGCAAGATCGTCGATGGCGATCCTCTCAACCAATCGCTCATGCGCTTTCAGGTATTCCCGCGCTCCGAAATCTCCCCCGAGCGAGGCCAGAATCGGCTGCCAGTGCGCCCGGCTGAGCAGGACCGGATGAGTCGGCGCACCTTTAAAGGTCGCGATGGCCAACTCGCTCTTGCTGGCCAAGACCCTTGAAACGGCCATCGGGGTCAAGCCCGGCAAATCCACGAGAGTCAGAGCGATGCGATCCGCAGTCGAATCAATGACTCCTTCGATCGCTGTCGCAAGAGATGTCGAGAGACCTTCCTCCCAATCCGGATTGAGTAGAACCTCGTCGGCACCCGGCACTTCGCCAACCCATGCGCCTAGAACAACCATGACGCGATCACAACCGCCGTTTCGTAAATTGGCAACAGCACGATCGACTAACCGTTCACCTTCGTAAACATACGGCGCCTTTGGTCCACCAAAGCGAAGGCCCGATCCAGCCGCTAGGACAACTCCGTAGGTGATCACCTAGATGTGAATCGGCCCGTCGGATTCGCCTAGGGCCAGGCCACTTCCTCCCCAGCGATATTTCACAATTTCCGCGGCGATCGAAAGCGCAGTCTCTTCTGACGTACGGGCACCTAGATCTAAACCGATTGGTGAGTGCAGGCGAGCCAGCGATTCTTCGCTCACACCTTCGTCAAGAAGTCTGGCTAGCCGATCCAGGTGCGTGCGTCTGGACCCCATGGCCCCGACATACCCCGCATCGGAGGCGAGGGCCGTCTTCAGTACGGGAACATCAAATTTTGGGTCATGGGTAAGCACCGCAATCACGGTTCGTGAATCCGTTTTCTGAGTCGCCAAATACCGGTGCGGCCAATCGACAATCACTTCATCTGCATCGGGAAATCGTTTCTGCGTTGCAAAAACTTTACGAGCATCGCAGACAGTGACGTGGTATCCAAGGAACTTCCCTAATTTAGAGAGCGCTGCTGCAAAATCGATCGCGCCAAAAATAATCATGCGGGCCTTTGGCGCCGACGTATCGACAAAAACCTCTAGATCACTATCAAGTCGTTGACCATCGATCCCATAACTCAAGAGTCCAGGAATCCCACTGGCTAGAAGGCCGGTGGCATCATCGAAAATAGCTTCATCGAGTCTTGCACTACCAGTGGAACCAACAAAACCTTCGGCCGAAATGAATATGTGGGTACCTACCCTGGCGCTGCCTCGTACTACTGTCGCAATCGCGAAGCCTTCGTCTTCGCTACGTTCCTTGATCATCTCAGCAACCCAGTCGGAGCCGGCGTGGATCACTTCAGTGAATACTTCGATAGTGCCGCCGCAAGTCAGGCCAACTGAAGAGGCGTCATCATCGCTCACTCCATAAACGTTATAAGCACACTCGCCATTGGCCAGAACAGATTGTGCGACCTCGTAGACGGCGCCTTCTACGCACCCGCCACTGATCGAACCAGTGACTTCGCCAGCCTGACTGACCATCATCGATGATCCAGCTGGACGTGGCGCAGAATTCCAAGTTCTTACGACTGTGGAGAGGGCAAAGACCCGATCTTCTACCGCATTCCTTCGAATCTCTTCGAGCAATTCGATCATCCGGCGATCTCCTTACACAGACCTTCAAAAGATTTATAGGAATGACCGCTCACAAGTCGGTCAATAAATGGAAGTGATATTTCCATTCCCGCCGTAAGAGGGGCAAACCCTGGGCGATACAGATGTGGGTTGACCCAGACCACCCGTTTAGCCAACCGTGAAAGATGGGCAACGCTATTACCCAGGGCCTGCACGTCGCCACGCTCCCATCCGTCACTTGCGATTACGACGATAGCTCCACGTGCGCTACCGCGCGCACCGTACTCACGGATGAACTCTCGGAATTGAACACCAAGCCTGGTACCGCCAGACCAATCTGGAATCTCTTTCAGGGCTTGGGTAACGGCTCGCTGGACATTCATGCCTGAAAGAGATCGAGTAACGCGGGTGAGACGGGTGCCTACAGTGAAGACTTCGGTTGATCTGCGTGCTCTCTTCGTCGCGTAGGCAAATCGTAAGTACGCACTCGAATACGCCTTCATCGACCCACTTACATCAATGAGAAATAGAACTCGGCGTGGTGTGACGCGACGATGGCGGAAGATTATCTCCGCGACCTCTCCCCCCGCGCGTAAAGCCGCGCGCACGCTCCTGCGGCGATCGACCAGCCCGCCTCCTCCTCTATCAAATCGACGCGTGCGCTTGGTGTGAGCTTCGGGGCGGAGGCGGGCAATCCAGCGTTCAACTTCAGCTCGCGCGGCAGGGGTGAGCAGGGCCAAGTCTGCATTTCGCAAGACTTCGATCTCGGAAGCCGTGGCCGTCTTCATCGCATCGTCAACGGGAATGTCATTTTCAACAAGGTTGGGCCGCTCATCGGGGACAGCCACCGAACGTTCGTGAGGTGTGGTTCTCACTTCGTGATGTGTGGCCGCCAGTCCGCCAAACCAGTTATCAAAGGCTTGGTCATAGTTAGCCAGATCGGGTTTACGCGAGCAGAACGAGATCCTCCCTGCCCAATAGAGATGGTCGCGATCGGCGAACCCGCCAAGGGCGGTCACGGCACGATAGGCCGTTTGAATCCGGTGCTGGTCCACGGTGATCCCCACCGCCTTCAACGCCTCGGCAAAACCAAGGAACGCCCGGTCAAAAGGTTCGGCGCTCTGCCTATTCATCTCAAGTCTCTGCTCACGAGGCGAGTAGCGCTCGAACCTGGGTAATGTCATCTTGATACTTCAACAACGCACCCAGCGATAGTTCTGCGACATCTGGCGAGATGGTCCGTGCCCCAAGCGCAAGTAGTGTCGCGGCCCAGTCGAGCGATTCTGCAGTACCTGGCGGCTTCAGCAGATCCAGTTTGCGAATTCGATCTACTATTGAGGCGACCTCATTGGCAAGCGCTTCACTGATCTCTGGCAATCGAGTCCGGATGATCGCCATCTCTCGCTCGACACCCGGATGCTCAAGGTACAGATAAAGGCAGCGACGCTTCAAAGCGTCGTGTACATCGCGAGTACGGTTGGATGTAAGAATCGTTAGTGGTGGCTCCTGAGCTGCAATCCGCCCAATTTCCGGAATCGTAATTGCGAAATCGCTCAGAATCTCGAGGAGGAACGCTTCGAACTCGTCATCTGCGCGGTCCACCTCATCGATTAGCAGGACGCATGGTGCTTCAAGTGCGCGCAGTAGGGGTCTGGCGAGAAGAAAACGTCGGTCGTATAGATCATGCTCGATTTGATCAACGTCTTTCATACCAGCACTCTCAGCAGCTCTTACATGGAGAATCTGCCTTGGAAAATCCCAGTCATAAAGCGCTTGGGCCGCATCTATTCCTTCGTAGCATTGCAATCTGATCAGGGGCAGGTCCAGAACGGTGGCCATGGCTCGGGCCAACTCGGTCTTGCCAACACCCGGATCCCCCTCAAGAAAGAGCGGCTTCTTCAACTCCATCGCAAGCCAGAGCGCCGTTGCAGCACTCTCCTCTGCGACATAGCCCGTTGAAGCCAGCGCGGAACGGATCTCGTCGGTATCCATACTGACTAGGTTACCTGCTGGCCCTGTTTGCTATCTCAGTAGCCATCTTTCTAGCCCTTAAACCATCCGAATTCTGAATGGCCATGACATTGAGCTTTGTACCATCTGCGAGGTCAAGACTTGCCCAAGGGGCATCTTTGGCGAAACGGACTGCGAGTACTTGGTTCCAGTCAAGTCGATGCTTTTGAAAGATATTGACGACAACCAATCCATGCTCGCTTATTTCCAGGCGTGGCCTCGCTGCCATAAGTAAAGCCAGAATCACGATCGCGCTAACCACGGGCATGCTCACTCGCCACACATAGGAAAAAAGCGCCCCTCCCGGTTGGAGGATGGCCGCGACCAGGGTGAGTAAGAAGACGAGGACGGCGAATGCGAGGGGGACCTTCCGACCCCAATTGGGGCGGTAAACCTCCTTCGACGATTCCACTTTCGGATTTAGAGTCGGCAAGCGTGGATATCGGTGACCAGGATTCCACGGGCGCCAAGATCCCAGAGTTCGTCCATTATGCGGTTGGTCTCCTTGCGAAGGACCATTGCTCGAACGGCTGCCCAGCCAGATTCGTGCAGTGGTGAAACCGTTGGAGATTCGATACCAGGCGTGATTCGACACGCCTGCTCGACCAAGTCGAGGCGAACGTCATAATCCATCAGAACATACTGACGAGCGATGATGACACCTTGAATTCGGCGCATCAATAACTCGAGCGCTGGTGATCGATCGGCGCCATCACGGGTAATGAGAATCGCCTCGCTCTCCAGGATCGGTGCGCCAATGATCTCTAGCCCAGCTTGCCGAAGAGTGGTACCGGTGGACACGACATCCGCGATGGCATCTGCCACTCCGAGCCGGACGGCACCCTCGACAGCACCGTCGAGTCGAACTACTTTCGCGTCGATTCCATTTGCGGCGAGATGATTGGCTACAAGTACCGGATAGGAGGTGGCAATCCGCAAACCCGCAAGTCCAGAAATATCTTTCGGGCGTTCAGAGGTAGTCGCATATCGAAAAGTGGATCCACCAAAACCAAGAGGGAGTATTTCGTGCGCTGGCGCCGCTGAGTCGAGCAGAAGGTCGCGTCCGGTAATCCCGGCGTCAAGTTCGCCAGAGCCGACGTAAACTGCAATATCGCGAGGGCGCAGGAAATAAAATTCAATATCGTTCTCAGTATCCTGCAAAATTAGGTCACGCAGGTCATGGCGCTGACGGTACCCAGCCTCTCTAAGCATCCCCACTGCATCCTCAGAGAGAGAGCCCTTATTTGGAACGGCAACGCGTAACATTCTTCCCCTTAGAGTTTTTCGTAGATATCCATTGGCGTAAGACCGCGTGCCAGCATCATTACCTGTAAGTGGTAGATGAGTTGGCTGATTTCTAAGGCAATGTCTTCGGCGCTCTGGTACTCAGCAGCAAGCCAGACCTCGGCGGCCTCTTCGACGATTTTCTTGCCGATGGCATGGACGCCGGCATCAAGCAATTCGACTGTTCGTGATCCAGTCGGACGATCTCTGACGGTAGCCTCTAGTTGCGTCCAAAGGTCATCGAAACTCTTCATACGCTCAAGTCTAGGCGATGTGATTCAGGCGGCGGTGGCTGAGCGCGGACCAGGCAATGAATCCCCAGATAACAAAGGCGCCATAAATTAGATAAAGGGCCGCGGATGGGTAGTAGCCTGCCTTCACCAGGAGGGGCACGCCCACTGCATCGACAGCTATCCAGACCAACCAGAACTCGACATATCCGCGAGCCATGCCGTACGTGGCAAGTGCACTTCCAGTGAAAATCCAGGCATCTGCCATCGGCCCCCAAGAGCCCAGCGCCTTCAAAACGTAGTAAGAGAGAATAAAGAAGAGCACCGTGATGGGAAGAATCTGAATCTTCTCAACGGTAGTCGTCCAGTGCGGAACTACCGGACGATGTGGATTGGATTGAACGCTGTTCTTGCGCCATGTGTACAGGCCGAAGATGCTGAGTGCTGCAAAGAGAACTTGGCGACCGGCTTGTCCGTAAAGATCCTTGTGTTGCGGGGTTTGAAAGACCGCTCCAAGAAATACCGTGAAGAGAAGAGCGTTTCCAATAATTCCAATAATCCACGTGCCCACCTGACGCCGCATGCCAAGAACGGCGCTGGTCAAACCAAATAGATTTCCGATCACCTCCCGCCAGAGTATTGCCTTGCTCCCAATATGGATTTCCGCAGTAAAAAACCAATGCAGCAACCGCATCATTTGTCCTCAGTCTGGCGCTGGCGCAATTGCATGACTAGTTATCTACCAAGTAAGACGCGGCAGCGCTCTCTCTAAGTGCAGCGACCATCTCATTTGGGTCATCGGCGCGGTAGACGGCAGAGCCCGCAACAAATACATCGGCTCCTGCACGCGCGCACCGTTCTATCGTTTGAAGCGATATCCCACCGTCGACCTGAAGCCAGATCTCACCGCCATGGCGCGTGATCTCTTTTCTCGCCTCTTCCACTTTCGCTAGGCAAGCGTCGATAAAGGCCTGCCCACCGAAGCCAGGTTCCACCGTCATGATCAAGATCATGTCCATGAGCGGAATCAGATCTAGATACGGCGTCAATGGGGTGCCGGGTTTAATTGCCATCCCAACTCGACCGCCTACTGCTCGCACATCCTTCACGATTTGCGTTGGCTTCCCCGCTGCTTCAAGGTGGAAAGTCACGCTCTTGGCACCGGCCTCGATATAAGCCGGTGCCCACCTGTCAGGATCATCGATCATGAGGTGACAATCCATCGGGAGGGAGATGCTTCTTGCCAATGATTCGACTACTGGGAGTCCAAGCGTCAAATTGGGGACGAAATGTCCATCCATGACATCGATATGCACCCAGTCCGCACTCGGAATGCGGGTGATTTCATCGGCTAGATGTGCCAGATCCGCGTTGAGAATGCTCGGAGTGATTTGAATTCCCATGCACGCAACCTAACTCAGAGGCCGTTGGATCAATGCGAAGAACATCGCATCAGTTTGATGAATGTGAGGCCATAGTTGCACGGTAAGACCATCGACTAATTCTGGAATTCCAGGGAAAAGACCTTTGGCATCCAATAGTTTCCCACCAGTCTGATCAAGACCCTCGCTGACCAGAAGTTCAGTCTCCGCTAGATGAGGTGAGCACGTTACGTATGCCATGACACCGCCAGGTCGAAGCGCACTATACGCAGATTTAAAAAGCCCCAATTGCAGAGGTCTGAGTCCGGCGATATCTCTTGGCGCTTTACGCCACCTCGCCTCCGGTCTTCTGCGGAGGGCGCCAAGGCCCGTGCAGGGAACATCAGCGATAATCCGATCAAAGGATTCTTGAGCCCAACTCGGCGCAAGCCCATCACCGACGATTACTTGAACCTGATCATCTACGGTGTTGCGCACCAGTTTTGCGCGATGCTCGCTGATCTCATTAGCCAGCAATTTGGCACCAGCGCTCTTAGCGATCGCGCCAAGAAGGGCGGCCTTCCCCCCAGGCCCAGCACACAGGTCGAGCCATTTCTCGCCCGGTGCAATCTCCTCGAAGTTGGTAAGTGCGAGTACCACCAATTGCGAACCCTCGTCTTGGACTCCCGCATCGCCTGAACGAACCTGCGGCAGTAGCGCTGGATCACCCTCCCACGTGGCCGCGTATGGCGAATAGCGCCCTGGACGGGCACCTTCGTCAATTAACTCATCGACGGTACAACGTCCGGGCCTTGCAACTAGGGTCACCAGAGCGGGTGAATTATTGGCCGCAAGCAATTGACGTAACGCAATCTCATCGGCTATCCGCTGCTGATAGGCCGAGATGATCCAAGCCGGATGTGAGAATTCAATGGAGAGCCGGTCCACCAGTGAAGTTGTGGCAATGGGCACTAACTCTTCAATCCATTCAGCTTCAGTTTTCTGAACAATTTTTCGAAGCACTGCATTTACCAGAGTCGCACTTGCCGGTCCCACACAATAGTGCGCGAGATCGACTGTCGAATTCAGAGCAGCATGGTCAGGAACTCTCATATGCAAGATTTGATGGGCGCCAAGCCGCAAGATATCCAGAAGCGGTGGATCGATCTTGTCGAGTGGACGATTAACTAGCGTTTTCAAAATAGCGTCGTACTGTCCTTGCATCCGAAGGGTGCCGTAGCCAAGTTCGATTGCAAAGCCGGCATCCCTTGGATTCAAATCATGGGTCGCAATCAACCGAGGCATTGCCAGGTTGGCATATGCCGCCTCTCCCCATACGGCCCGCATCAACTCAAAGGCTGTGAGGCGAGCCTCGTCGGGGCGGGTCTTTCTTCCCTGTTTCATAAATGATCACAGAAGAAATTTTCGCCCGAGGTGAGGTGCACTCCGCGCGCCCATTCGGCAGCCGACATTTCTCGTCTGCCGGCAGCACGGACGGTGCCGAGCCTGACTGATGCACTCCCAGTCGTGACGAATACTTCATGCTTGGTGACGATCAATTTGCCTGGAGCCCCGGGCAGGGTCGATTCTAAAATTGAGACTGGGCCAATTTGGATACGGGACTCATTCAACATCGTCCACGCACCGGGTTCTGGCGTGTATGCCCTTATCGAGCGCTCGATCGCCAGTGCAGGTTGGCGCCAATCGATCTGGCAGTCACCTGGTGAAATCTTCGGCGCGTACGAGAGGCCTTCCACCCCTTGCGGCAGCGCCCGCAATTGTCCACCAGCAATCCCAGAGAGGGTTTGAACCAGCAACTGCGCTCCTGAGATGGAGAGCCGAGCCAAGAGAGTGCCGGCCGTATCTTCCTGCCTGATCCGTTCGGTCAGAACGCCGTAAATCGGCCCAGTGTCCAGGCCTTCATCAATCTGAAAAGTTGTGGCTCCGGTTATTTCATCCCCCGACCTAATCGCATATGGCACAGGTGCCGCGCCGCGCCAAGCAGGCAGGAGAGAAAAGTGGAGGTTTATCCAGCCGAATCTTGGCTTAGCCAGCAAGCTGGTTGGTATCAGCGCGCCATAGGCCACTACTGCAATCGCATCAGGTTTAAGTTCCGCCAACTCTTCCTGGATGATCGAATTGCGCAGATGCTCATGCTTCAACACTGGAATGCCAGTTTCGCTGGCGGCAATCGCGATAGGTGATGGCGAGAAGGTGCGTCCTCGGCCACTCTGTGCATTGGGTCTGGTGAGCACAGCAACCACATCATGTTCTGAGGCGATCAACGCCATGAGCGAAGGAACCGCGGCCTCAGGAGTTCCTGCGAAGATGATCCGCAAGTGTTACAGCCCCAAGCCGAAAGTTGAATGCGGTGAGATCCTTATCTTCAGGTCGACGCCTTCAGCAACGGCCTCACCGAACCAATTTGCGGACCGTATCTCTTTCATAGCCTCTTTGCGCAGCGCCGCATCGAGGCGGTCAATAAATAGAATGCCATCGAGATGATCGGTCTCGTGCTGGATTGCCCGGGCTAAGAGCTCCGTACCTGAAATCTCAACCGGTTCGCCGAACATATTGAAACCTTTGGCGACCACGCGCATCGCCCGCTTCGTGTTATAGGCAAGTCCGGGAAACGATAGGCATCCTTCCTCCCCCTCTTGCTCATCACTTGACAGATCTAACGATGGATTTATCAGGTGGCCCAATTCATCGTCAACGTCCCAGACGAATACGCGTAGTGGCACACCGATTTGAGGTGCCGCCAGACCAGCCCCGGGCGCTTCCAACATTGTCTCCGTCAAGTCTTGAACTAGGGTGCGAAGTTCCTTATCGAAAACTTCGACAACCGCCGTCGGGGTCGTAAGGACTGGGTCGCCAAAGAGTCGAATCGGTTGTATTGCCACGTGCCAGATCTTAGAGGGTAACCGGATCCACCCTGATCCGTAGAGGTGCCGACTTCGAAACGCTGGATGTGGCGATTACCGTACGGAGGGCGGTGGTTAACGCGATGGCCGAGGTTTTTGGCACGCGGATGACAACCTCTCCGCGACTCTCTTCGATCAAACGTGGTCCAGAAATCTGTGCCGACGGAATTTGGATTGTCGCAATCGCACTCCTTAACTGAGGCAGATCACCTTGCAAGAGAGCAACCCGGGTGACTGGCGGTAGCGAGAGAGCTTCTCGCTCGCTAAGTTCACGCTCACTCAAGCCGAGGGCATCCCATCTGCCAATCGCCTGTGCCAGTGGATGGGAATTGTCGGTACCTAGGAAAAGTCGCGCGCCTGGGCGTAATAAAGCGGCGACCTGGAACCAGCGCGTTGCGGCATCTTCGCCCGCGCGCAAGACGGGGCGGTCAAAGAAGGCCCAGCCGTCAAGGATCACTCCCCCTGCGTAACCACCGGTGCACCAAGGTTCGGCACCTGGCGTAGATACGATGATTGCGGGTTCATCATCGACACTCTCGATTCTGGACTCACCCGTAGAGGTGCGGACCACCACTCCAGGAAATACTCGACCGATTTCACTGGCGGTCCGTTCATTACCAATAATCGACGCACGAAATCGCGTCTCTTGACACCAAGGACATACCCAATTCGCAGAAGTTCGACCACACCAATTGCAACTTGGAACACCGTGAGTCGAGAGAAGTTCCAACCGACCACCACAGTCGCAGCGCGCTGCGTTCCGACAACCAGAACATCGCAGGGCAGGAGTGTGTCCGCGACGTGGAACTAGAACGAGAACCGGGCCAGTAAGGAGAGAGTCCCGAATATTTTTCCAAGCGTTTGACGGCAGGCGCGCATAGGTTGCTTCATCTCCGATCGCACTGATTCGAGGTGCTGATCTCTTAACTACCTCCTTCAATGGCAAGAGAGGCTTCGCCCACGATGACTTCACGAGCAGAGCGCTTTCAACAGAGACAGACCAGCCACCTATCGCGAGGGCTACCTGTTGATGATGGGAGCGAAGGATAGCGACTTCGCGGGCATGCCAGCCGGGAGAGTGCGGTTCCTCAAACGATTCATCGACGTCATCCCAAATTATGATCAATCCGAGTTTGCTAATCGGAGCGAATGCGGCACTCCGAGTACCAATGCAGAGCCGCGAGATGCCGCGAGACAAATCCAAGAAATTCGCATAGCGTCTGCTTGGTCCATCCTCAGCTGTTAACAGGGTGGGCCTGGTATCGGTCTTCAATGCGATGAATGTCTCTTTCAAACGCTTAACGCTAATTTGATCTGGGAGCAGGATCAGAACGCCTAAATCGAAAGTTAGGACTTGATTGGCAAGCTCGGCGATCTGAACCATCGGGTCTACCCCAGGCAGCGCCGACCAGATCATCCGCGGTACCGTTCGCTTCTTGATAGCACTCACGAACCTTGGATAATCAGGAAAGCCAGACCAGGCATCAGAGCTGATTGGAATCGCCAGATCGAGGGTGGTCGGCGTAGGGAGAGTCTTTGACTCGGTCTGGGCATGGCGCGGCGGGATGGCGCTACGGAGAACATCAGAGAGCGAGCCGGCATACCGGTCCGCGACTAATCGTGCTGTTTCGGCGATATCACGTGTAAGGACAACTTCTGGCGAAACCACCCGAGAAAGAAATGCCTTGGCATATTCCGACTCTTTTATCCGATCAATTATGAAGCCGTCGAAGGCTCGGCCCGCGAAGGGTACTCGAACTCGAACACCCGGTTGTGCGCTCTCACTCTGGCCCTCGTCAACCAGATAGTCGAAGAGGCGATCCAGGTGTGGAAGGCCGGTCTCGACGGAAACTTGGGCGATAGGCAATTCAGCTGCCGGAATTCTGGCCGTGCGCCGCCGTGGGTTCTGCCGAATCAGTTTGAGCGGTGTCTGATCGGTCATGCCCACATTCTGCCCCGTGGCACCGTCATGATGAGCGTCGACGGATCGACGTACCTTTAGAGCGAGGCCTTCAGCTTCTCGACCCGGTCGGTGCGCTCCCAAGTGAACTCAGGGAGTTCGCGGCCGAAATGACCGTAGGCGCTCGTAAGCGAGTAAATGGGACGGAGGAGGTCTAGATCCCTGATAATCGCGGCCGGGCGAAGATCGAAAGTGTTGAGCACGGCACGCTGGATTTCATCGACCGGCACGGTCTCCGTACCGAATGTTTCGACGAAGAGCCCTACGGGATGAGCCCGACCAATCGCATAGGCGACTTGTACTTCGCAACGGGTAGCTAGTCCGGCGGCAACAACGTTCTTGGCGACCCAACGCATTGCGTAGGAGGCGGAGCGATCCACTTTCGATGGATCCTTGCCGCTGAATGCGCCGCCACCATGGCGGGACATGCCGCCGTAAGTATCAACGATGATCTTTCTACCGGTGACCCCGGCATCACCCATAGGTCCGCCTATGACGAATCGGCCTGTCGGATTTACTAGCAATTCGAAACCGTCACGTGCGATATCAAGCTCAGCAAGGATCGGATCGACAACATTCCTTTTGATTTCTGGAATCAACGTTGATTCCAGATCGACGACATCGGAGTGCTGGCTCGAAACAACGACAGTATTGATTCTTACGGCTCGATCACCTTTATATTCGATGGTGACCTGAGTCTTTCCATCCGGGCGCAGGTAAGGCATCAGTCCATCGTGGCGCACATCGGCCAATCGTTTGGCCAGTCGGTGAGCCAGAGCAATTGGAAGCGGCATCAATTCAGGTGTGTCGTCGCAGGCATAACCAAACATCAGTCCTTGGTCGCCAGCTCCTTGTAAGTCCAATGGATCCAGGGAGTCGTCGACCCGATTTTCAATCGCATCATCGACACCTTGAGCGATATCGCTTGATTGTTTGCCAATCGAAACGCTTACTCCGCACGACTTGCCGTCAAATCCTTTTTCGGATGAGTCATACCCGATCCGCAATACCGTCTCACGGACGAGTTGGGCAATTTCGGCATAGCCACCTGTCGTTACCTCACCAGCGACGTGGACTTGTCCAGTCGTAATCAGGGTCTCCACTGCTACTCGGCTATGTGGGTCCTGTTTAAGTAGGTCATCTAGAATCGCGTCGGAGATCTGATCGGCGATCTTGTCTGGATGTCCTTCAGTTACGGACTCGGACGTGAAGAGGCGAATTGGCACTTGGTTAGGTTAGCCGTTTTACCAGCGCATCAAGAACTGCATGAGCCAGCGTGTCTTTCGAGCCAAATGAAATTTCTATCATCTCGCCATCAGCAGCGGCTATGAGCGCACCATTATTGGGGGTGCCGAAGACCAAGCCTCCCGAAACGTCGTTGATAACTAGCAGGTCAACGCCCTTTGCGGCCAATTTGGTCAGGCCGTGATCTCTGACTGAGGCTTTCTCGTCGCCGGTCTCCGCCGCAAAGCCCACGATGACTTGGCCAGGGACGCGAGTCTCAACGAGCGAGAGCAGAATGTCTGGGTTCTCAACCAAGTCAATCCGCTCAAACCCTTCGCCTTTCTTGATCTTCCTATCAATGCGCTCGACTGGACGAAAATCGCCCACCGCCGCGGCCATGATGATTGCATCCTGATCTGAGCTGGCATCTTGCATGGCCAGAGCCATTTCGATCGCGGATTCAACCCGGACGATGCGCACGCCAATGGGCGGCTCGACTTCGGTCGACCCAGCGACCAGAGTCACTTCCGCTCCCCTGGCCCGCGCAGCGGTTGCCAACGAAAAACCTTGTCGCCCCGATGAACGATTGCCGATGTAGCGAACCGGATCGAGAGCCTCTCTCGTCCCACCCGCAGAGATCAGAATGTTCCGTCCAGTCAGGTCCTTCTCATGAACGAGTGCGAGCGAAGTATTTAAGATTTCGCTGAGATCAGGCAGTCGTCCAATTCCAGAAGAGTCCCCCGTGAGACGACCGACAGCAGGTGTGATGACATTGAGCCCGCGCTCGCGGAGCGTAGCTACGTTTGCGACAGTCGCCGGATGTGTCCACATCGCACTGTGCATCGCAGGGAACAGTACGACTGGTGCACTTGTCGCCAAGAGTGTGCCCGTAAGCAGGTCGTCAGCGACCCCATGAACTAAGCGGGCCATGAAGTTCGCGGTTGCCGGGGCAATGATGACCAGGTCCGCGCGCTCGCCGATTCCAACGTGTAGGACTTGGTCGATCGATTCAAAGAGTTGGGTCTGAACTTTCCGTCCAGAGAGCGCCTCCCAGGTGGCTGCGCCAACAAAATTCAAAGAGTTTTCGGTTGGGACCACAGTTACGCCGTGGCCTAATTCAGAGAGCGAGCGGACTACTTCACAGACCTTATATGCCGCAATTCCGCCGGTTACCCCGACGACGATTTCAAGAGGGTTTGAGTTATTCACGCTGGAAGCCTCAAGACCATCCGAGTTCAACCTAGGCTGGGTCGATTGGCTCGATGGTTAACAAGTTTGCATTTATTTCGCGGAGGGCAATCGAAAGCGGCTTCTCATGGACATGTGTTTCAACGAGCGGTCCAACGTACTCGAGGAGTCCTTCACCCAGTTGCGCATAATAAGCGTTGATCTGACGGGCTCGCTTGGCTGCGTACAGAACGAGACTGTATTTCGAGTCGACCTTCTCCAGGAGTTCGTCGATTGACGGATGGGTAATACCCTGAGCAAGTTCGCTGGCGGAGATCGTCACAATTGGTCCCTATCTGGGTGGTCCCTATTCGGGATGTTTATATAGCACCCAAGGCTACCAGCGCTTCGACGACTTCCTCGACCGAAGAGTTGATCAGCGTCCGGTCGAACTCAGTCTGAGCGTCAAGTTCGGCCCTGGCCACCGCCAACCGCTCCGCTCTCGCCTCTGGACTTTCGGTGCCGCGGTCGCGCAGGCGCCGTTCCAACTCTTCCCAACTCGGCGGAGCGAGGAAAACCAGAAGGGCATCCGGGTAATTGGCCTTCACCTGACGCGCACCGACTAGATCGATCTCGAGCAGGACCGATCTGCCGAGCGCCAACTGCTCGATAACCGGCTTGGCTGGCGTTCCGTATTGGGCTCCAGCGAAGGTAGCCCACTCCAAGAACTCCCCCGCCGCTACCCTCTCAGCGAATTCATTTTGGGTGATGAAATCGTAGTGAAAACCATCGATCTCACCCTCGCGTGGCTGGCGGGTCGTAGCCGAAACACTGAGCCAGAGCGGAGAGCCGTTCTCTCTAAGGCGTTTGAGCACCGTCGATTTACCAACGCCGCTAGGTCCAGAGAGGACGATCAGGCGGCCATGATTCATATCTGAATCATGGCGTACCGATTAGTGGAATCCGAATTCTTTTCTGATCGCTTCAATCTGGTTGGCCCCAAGTCCACGGATTCGCCGACTCATGGCTATTCCAATCTGGTTCATCAGGGCCTGTGCTTTGACTTTCCCAACCCCAGGCATCGATTCAAGGAGCGCCAAGACTTTCATCTTGCCGATTGCATCGTTGGTCTTGCCTTCGTTGATGACTTCCAGAATCGAGGCCGTCGAGCGCTTGAGCCGGGCCTTGACTTCGGCACGTTCGGCTCGGGCAGCAGCCGCTTTCAACAGCGCGGCTGCGCGCTGTTCTGGAGTAAGCGTAGGCAGTGGCATACAGCTCTCCGATCTCGAGGGCTCCGAGGCGACCACTTCGCGGAGATCCCAGTTAACTTGGCAGGGGAAAACTAGTCGCCTTATGAGTGTAACTTCGCAGGTCGTCAAGTACATTCCCAAGCGCGACCGCCACGGCTGATTGGCCGCCGGTTTCCCAGGCATCGGTGATCGGCCGGCCGATGACTAAGAGGTCTGCCCCATCGTTGAGCGCCTGGCTGGGCGTGGCTACCCGACGCTGGTCGCCTAAAGTGCCGCCAGCCAGCCGGACCCCTGGGGTGATCAAGGTGATCAACGGGCCGACCTCCGCTCGAATCGCCCGCACCTCATGAGGCGAGCAGACCAGGCCACGGGCGCCCGCGGACACCGCCATCTTGGCCAATCCAGCCGACAACTCCTTGACCGAACCCAACTGCAGCGATGTCAGATCGCTCTGATCCATCGAGGTCAGGACCGTGACTGCGGTGATCTTGGTTTCAGGGAGGGTTCCGACAGCGCTGGCCACCATCTCCCGACCGCCCAAGGCATGGACGGTGAGGTACTCAGGGTTGAGCTTTCTAATCGAGCGGCATGCTCCGGCTACGGTATTTGGAATGTCGTGCAATTTCAGATCGAGAAAGAGTTGGCAGGATGGCGCGGCGGCTCTGATTGCCTCGACCCCGGCGTTGCCATCACGGAGATAAACCTCTAGGCCAATTTTCAGCGTCGAAATATGTCCATCGGCGATACGGGCCCAGGCAATTGCCGTCGGCAGATCGGGCGCGTCTAGGGCCAATGCGATTGGCGCACTCATGACAGGCCATCCATTTCATCTGTATTTCGGTGTCCGTAGGCGATCGCCTCTTTCAGGGCAGTAAAACCTCGCTCTGCCAAGAGATTGCTCAATTCATTCTGGATGCGCATCGCGGCAGTCGGATCATGAAAAGTTGCCGTGCCGATACTCACAGCGCTAGCACCGGCGAGTATGTACTCCAGAGCGTCGTCGCCGCTCATGATTCCGCCCATCCCAATGATTGGCACTTGAGGGAGAGCCGCGTGTACCTGCCAGACGGCTCGTACGCCGACAGGTCGGATCGCCGGTCCTGAGAGGCCACCGGTAATTCCGGCCACTTTTGGCCGCATTGTTTTCGTATCGATCACCATGCCGAGCAGAGTGTTGATCATCGCCAGGCCGGTCGCTCCGGCATCTATACAGGACTTAGCGACGGCGACAATGTCGGTGACGTCTGGCGAGAGTTTGGCAAAGATTGGGAAGTGCGAACCCACTGAGCGACGCACTGCGCTGATTACTTCACTTGCTGACACCGGGTCACAGGCAAAGACCAGGCCGCGGTTAGAAACATTCGGGCAAGAAATATTCACTTCGATTGCGCTAACCATGTCGCCCGCGCGACGGACTCGAGCAGCAGTTCGGGCGAATTCTTCAGTGCTGTTTCCGGCAATTGACACGATTATGCGAGCACCGGTCTTACTTAGCCATGGCACATCTTCGTTCATAAAAGTCTCAACACCAGGCCCCTGCAACCCGATGGAATTGAGCATCCCACTCGGCGTTTCGGCCATGCGTGGAGTTGCCCTTCCTGAACGGGGATCGGCCATGATGGATTTCGTAACGATCGCGCCAATCTTGGAAAGATCGAAGAAGGCGGCCAACTCTTTACCGGATCCAGCGCAGCCGCTTGCAGTCAAGATGGGAGACGGCAACGACAGTGGACCCAAGATTGTATGCAGATCAATACTGGGATTGCCCTCGGGAAGTTTTCGATTGACCACTCTTAGGGCCATCAAGAAGTCCCCGATCCAAATGTACCGACAGGAATCGTGCCGATCTCATTCCAAAGAATACTTTCGCTATCAAAACTGGGTCCCGCTGTGCAGGTGCGAGTCATTCGAATGATTCCATCATCCCCACGTATGGGCAGCACGCAAGTCATACAGACGCCTATCCCGCAGGCCATTTCCTCTTCAACGAGGCACTGCGTGGGCAGTGATCGTTCTTTTGCAAAGAGTGAGACTGCGTGCAACATACCCATTGGGCCACACGCATAAATCAATTCAGTCTGACTTCGATTGACAATGTCATCGAGGTGATCGGTTACCCGGCCGCACAGACCAATGCTGGCGTCTTCAGTCACGAGCGTCAATTGATTAGCCGCTCGACGACCTTCCACAATTCCGAATAGCCGTGCTCCGGTAGCAGCGCCCAGAACCATTTCCACTCGGCAGCCCCGGGATCGCAGAAGTTCAGCCAATGAGAAAAGTGGTGCGGCGCCATAACCACCGCCGATGAGTAGCGCCTTGACCGGCGTTGCGGGAATTGGAAATGGCATCCCGAGTGGCCCAACCACGTCGACAAGAGAATGAACCTGTAATTGTGAAAGCCACCTCGTGCCGACTCCTTGAGGGGCAAAGATGATTTCAATGGTTCCGCCGAAGACTCCACGCTCGTCGGCCGCATAAATGGAGAAGGCACGTCGTAATAACGCTGAAGTTACTTCGCCTCCCACGGTCAAGGCGACGAATTGACCCGGCTTTGCTCGCTCTGAAATTCCTGGTGCGGCGATGGCCATCTGAAAATATTCACCAACGCGCTTTAGCGAAATAACCTCGCCGCGAACTTGCAACGGTGAATGCGCGTTCGTCTTCATTTGGCCACCTCCAACCACTCTTGTAGTGAACGTACGCCAAATTCGCCTTTTCGCAGAGCTTCAACGCCCTGCACGGCTGCGTTGAGTGCCGCGATCGTAGTTATACAGGGAATCCCCTTGGCGACAGCAGCGCCTCTAATCCGCCAGCCATCTTTCCTTGGGCCAGAACCTACCGGTGTGTTGATGACCAAATTGATTTCGCCTGAGGCGATGAGTTCACCAACTGTTTGGACCCCCGCGATGGTGCCCTCAGACTCTTTCCTGGCCAGTCGCGAACTAATCCCATGACGGGCAAGAACTTCCTGTGTCCCCTGGGTAGCTACGATTTCAAAGCCAAGACTGGCCAGACGTGAGATGGGCAGAATCATCGAGCGCTTGTCTCGATTGGCGACTGAGACAAAGACCGCGCCCGAAAGCGGAAGAGATCCGTACGCCGCCGCCTGTGACTTGGCGTAGGCCACGCCGAAATTTCGATCCAGTCCCATCACTTCACCCGTCGACTTCATCTCTGGTCCAAGGGCGGCATCTACGTTCTCACCGCCAGGGCGACGGAAACGGTTCCAGGGCAAGACAGCTTCCTTTACCGCAATGTGATCACTGACCATCGTGCTGCCATCCCCTTCGCATGGCAACAGTCCTTCGATCCGCAGATCCGCAATGGATGTACCAAGCGCGATCCGCGCCGCTGCCTTCGCGAGCGGCACCCCGGTTGCTTTGCTGACAAATGGCACCGTGCGGGATGCTCGAGGATTGGCCTCTAAGACGTAGAGAAGGTCTCCGGCAATGGCAAACTGGATATTGATAAGGCCCAGAACCCCGACGCCTTCGGCGATTTTCCTAGTCGCCTCAGTGACTCGTTCGATTTCACTCTTACCCAGGGTCATCGGTGGAAGGGCGCAGGCAGAATCGCCAGAATGAATTCCCGCCTCCTCGATGTGCTCCATCACTCCCCCGATATAGAGATCCTTGCCATCAAAGAGAGCGTCAACATCCACTTCAATTGCATCATCTAGAAAACGGTCAACCAACACTGGATGATTCGGACTTATCTCGGTGGCTTTACCAATGAAATTGACCAGAGAGTCATCTTCGTAAACGATCTCCATACCGCGCCCACCAAGGACGTAAGAAGGTCGAACCAGCACTGGATAGCCGATTTGATGGGCCACCTCTAGCGCTTCAGCCGCATTCATCGCCATTCCATGCGCTGGCGCCAGGAGACTTGCCTCGTGGAGAACTCTGGAAAATTCTTTGCGATCCTCAGCCAGATCGATGGCGCTGGGGCTGGTCCCGACGATCGGCACGCCAGCGGCTTCCAACGCTTTGGCCAGACCAAGTGGCGTTTGACCACCAAGTTGCACAATGACCCCTGCGATTGGCCCAGCCAGGCTCTCTGCATAAACCACTTCAAGAACATCTTCAAGAGTTAGTGGTTCGAAGTAAAGACGATCAGCAGTGTCATAATCGGTCGAGACTGTTTCGGGATTGCAATTGACCATTACGGTTTCGTATCCCACGTCCCTGAGTACGAAGGCTGCATGCACGCACGAGTGGTCGAATTCGAGGCCTTGCCCGATGCGATTCGGTCCACTGCCAAGAATTAAAACCGCGGGTTTCGATCTAGCCGCCACTTCGCTTTCGGTTTCATAAGTTCCATAGTGATATGGCGTCGATGCGGCGAATTCGCCGGCGCAGGTATCAACAGTTTTAAAAACGGGTCGTAACGAAAGCAACTGACGCAACTCTCTTATCGACTCTTCCGTCACACCTCGAACTTGTGCGATCTGAAAATCAGAGAAGCCAAGGCGTTTAGCCGTACGGAGAACTTCGAAGTCTAACTCCGGTGCACCCCCCAACTCTCGCGCTGCCTGGCTCAACAATTGCACTTGCCCAAGGAACCAAGGATCGATCCCACTGGCATCATGCAGAGCCTCGATCGAGGCTCCTGCATGGATGGCGCGTTGGACGAATCCGAGCCGGTCCTCAGTTGGAACGCTCGTCGTGGAAACCAACTTAGCCAGAGTCGCGTCGTCGATTGCCACAGGGCGCCAATCGAATGAGGCACCCTTTCTTTCTAGAGACCGCAAGGCTTTCTGGAGTGCCTCTGGGAACGAGCGACCGATCGCCATCGCTTCGCCGACGCTTTTCATGGTGGTCGTCAAAGTGGTATCAGCACCGGGAAACTTCTCGAACGTAAAACGCGGAACTTTCACTACTACGTAGTCAAGAGTCGGTTCAAAGGACGCCGGTGTGACTCGCGTAATGTCGTTTGTAATTTCGTAAAGGGAGTAACCAAGCGCAAGTTTGGCAGCAATCTTGGCGATCGGGAAACCAGTTGCCTTCGAGGCAAGAGCACTGGAGCGAGAGACGCGCGGATTCATTTCAATCACGATGACTCGGCCATTTCGTGGGTTGACCGCAAATTGAATATTGCAACCACCTGCATCAACACCAACCGCCCGGATGATGCCGATAGCTAAATCGCGCAACTTTTGATACTCAATATCGGTGAGGGTCATCGCGGGTGCAACGGTGATTGAATCCCCGGTGTGCACACCCATGGGATCAAGATTTTCAATTGAACATACGACTACAACGTTGTCTTCCGCATCACGCATTAATTCAAGTTCGTACTCTTTCCAACCGATTAACGACTCTTCCAAGAGCACTTCCGAAGTCGGGCTGTGTTGGAGCCCGGCGCCACCGATGAGTAATAGATCAGCCCACTCATAGGCGATGCCAGAGCCCAGGCCACCCATGGTGAACGAAGGGCGAACTACAACTGGGTAGCCGATTTCCCCCACCGCTGACGCCAACTCCGCGATGGAATGGCAGGCAATCGAAATGGCGGATTCGCCGCCCACGCTTTCAACGATCGACTTGAACTTCTCTCGATTCTCGCCCTTCTTGATCGCCTCGATATTCGCCCCAATCAACTCGACTCTGTACCGCTCGAGCACGCCTGATTCTGCAAGTGACATTGCCACGTTGAGCGCCGTCTGCCCACCCAGTGTGGCAAGCAGCGCGTCAGGACGCTCGCGTTCGATCACCATCGCCACAAACTCTGGAGTGATCGGTTCAATATAAGTTGCCGCGGCAAATTCTGGGTCGGTCATGATGGTGGCTGGATTCGAATTGATCAGGATGACTCTGATGCCTTCTTCGGCCAGCACGCGACAGGCTTGAGTGCCTGAGTAATCGAACTCGCAGGCCTGGCCAATAACGATCGGTCCCGAGCCGATCACCAGGACGCTCTTGATATCCGTGCGTTTAGGCATTACCGCTGGCCTTTCGAGATGAGAGACTCTCTAAATTTGGCGAACAGGTGAGCAGCATCGTGCGGTCCAGCCGCAGCCTCGGGGTGATACTGCACGCTAAAGACCGGCTTGCCCACCAGCTCGAGACCTTCGACCACCCCGTCATTCAGACAGACGTGGGTGACCCGACCAGCACCAAACGGAGTGGGAAAGTCCCCCTCGATCGGCGTCTCGAGCGCGAATCCGTGGTTATGAGCAGTTATCTCGATTTTCCGAGTTCTTAGATCCTGTACTGGTTGGTTTATGCCGTGATGGCCGTACCTAAGTTTGTAAGTGCCAAGTCCAAGTGCTTGACCGATTACTTGATGGCCAAAGCAGATGCCAAAGAGCGGAATGCCACGCTTGATGATTTCGCTCGCAATTTCAACGGCATGCGTCGCGGTCGCAGGATCCCCTGGCCCATTGGAGAGGAAAATTCCGTCAGGATTTACCGTCAAGAGCTCTTCTAGCGAAGACCAAGCGGGAAAGACAGTTGACGAGATTCCAATCTTGGCAAAAGAACGCGGCGTATTCCGCTTGACGCCGAGATCAAGGATCGCTACTTGTAAATCTCCATCACCATCAATTACATAGTTCTCTTTGGTGCTGACCTCGTTGCACAGATTGGCTCCGGTCATTTCTGGAATCGCCCGCACTCGAGCAATCAGTTCATCAGCGTCAGCCTCATTGGCTCCGCCGCTAAAGATGCCGACTCGCATAGCGCCACGTTCACGCAAGTGACGAGTGAGAGACCTAGTGTCGATCTCTCTGATCCCAACAATTCTCTCTCTAACCAACGCGTCATCGAGTGTCTCCGTTGCGCGCCAATTACTTGGTCCCGGAGACGGATTGCGAGCGACTAGACCGGCGACCCAGATTCGATCTGATTCATAATCGCTCTCATTGAAGCCGGTATTGCCGATCTGCGGCGCAGTCATCACGACTACCTGACGATGATATGAAGGATCAGTGATCGTCTCTTGGTAGCCCGTCATCCCTGTAGCGAAGACGGCCTCTCCAAAACATTCACCTGTCGATCCCCATGAGCGTCCCTCGAATATTCGACCGTCATCTAATATCAACCTGGCCAAATTCATCTGGTCAATTTCCCGGCTAATACGGTCGGGTTGCCACGCAAAAATGTGGCGATCACCGCTCCCGGCAGGGTCATTCCCAAGTAAGGGGTGTTCCGGCTTTTAGAGACGATGTGCGCCTCGGTGACGACCTGCTTCACTGAAGGGTCATACAGCGTTATGTTCGCCGGTTCCCCAGGGGATAGCGGTCGCCCGTGATTGCCAATCTGTCCGATCCTGGCCGGAGTGGTGGACATTCGCATTGCGACCTGGGCCCAAGTTAGCAATTGAGTATCAACCATCGTCTGTTGCACTACCGATAGCGCATTCTGCAGACCCAACATGCCGAAGGCAGCCGCTTGCCACTCACAGTCTTTATCTTCGATCGGGTGTGGCGCGTGATCGGTTGCCACGGCATCAATCACACCGTCGACCAACGCAGCACGGAGAGCTTGGACATCTTTCAGGGTGCGAAGAGGTGGGTTTACTTTGTATAGCGGATTGTAACTGCGGGCCATCTCATCGGTTAGGAGAAGGTGGTGTGGAGTCACTTCTGCAGTCACGTCGATGCCGCGCGACTTTGCCCAGCGGAGTATCTCGGCACTGCCAGCCGTTGAGACGTGACAGATGTGAAGTTTGGATCCGACGTGTTCGGCAAGGAGCACGTCGCGGGCGATGATCGCCTCCTCCGCAACCGCCGGCCAGCCGCGCAGTCCGAGTACGGCTGAGACTTCGCCTTCGTTCATTTGTGCACCCTCGGTCAGGCGAGGTTCCTGCGCATGTTGGGCTATCACTCCACCGAAACTTTTTATATATTCCAATGCCCTGCGCATAAGGATCGGATCACTCACGCATTTGCCATCGTCGCTAAAAATTCTAACTCTAGCTGCTGAATCCGCCATCGCCCCGAGCTCGGCCAGTCTTTCCCCGCCGAGTCCGACCGTGACCGCGCCAATTGGAAAAACGTCGCAGAAGCCGGCCTCTTTGCCAAGACGCCAGACCTGTTCGACAACGCCTGCAGTATCTGCAACTGGATCCGTGTTCGCCATCGCGTGTACCGCGGTATAACCCCCTAGAGCAGCTGCACGCGTTCCGGTTTCAATGGTCTCGGCATCCTCGCGCCCTGGCTCACGCAAGTGCGTATGTAGATCAACCAGACCAGGCAGCGCTATTAGACCATCACCTTCAATGGTCTTGGCGCCGGTCACCCGCAATTTCTTACTCGGCTCTGATATCTCGGCAATGACTCCATTTGCTAGGTGCAGATCGACTGGATCGTTGCCTAGTAGACGGACTCCTCGCAATAGGTAACTGCTCATGCCTCCACCAACGTCTTATATTCAATATCGGCTAACTGCGCTCCACCCAGTAGCAGATAAAGCACCGCCATCCTCACGCTCACACCATTTGCCACTTGCTCGACTATTACCGAGCGGAGCCCGTCTGCGGCTTCTGCGCTAATTTCAAGTCCTCTGTTCATCGGCCCTGGGTGCATCACGATTGCGCCTTCGCGCAACCTAGCTAGTCGAGTCGACTCAAGGCCGAACCTACGAGAGTATTCGCGCGCCGAAGGGAAGTAGGCCGCACTCATGCGTTCAAGTTGCACTCGTAGGGCCATGACTACATCGACTTTCCCGATCACCGAATCCAGGTCGTAAGAAATCGAGCAGGGCCACTTATCGACCCCCACCGGAAGCAGCGTCGCCGGCGCGACTAGAGTCACGCTCGCTCCGAGGGTTGCCAGAAGGATGACGTTGCTTCGAGCAACACGTGAATGAAGGACATCACCAACGATCGCTACCTGTACCCCGGCCAAATCTCCCTTCCCTTTGCGTAAATGCCGACGCATCGTAAATGCATCAAGGAGCGCCTGTGTCGGATGCTCGTGTGTGCCATCGCCAGCGTTGAGCACGGAGCCGTGCAACCACCCTGCATGGGCGAGTCGATGCGGAGCGCCAGATGCCGAGTGCCTAATTACGACCGCATCCGCCCCCATTGCTTCAAGGGTGAGGGCGGTGTCCTTCAAGGATTCGCCCTTGCTTACGCTGGAACCTTTGGCTGAAAAATTAATCACATCCGCTGATAAACGTTTCGCGGCCGCTTCAAACGAAATTCGAGTCCGAGTGGAATCCTCAAAGAAGAGATTTACGACTGTCCTACCGCGGAGCGTCGGCAATTTCCTAACCGGAGCGTCGGCAACTCTGCTCATCTCCTCGGCAGTGTCGAGAATCAGTAGGGTATCTTCCAGGCTCAGGTCCGCAGCCGAGAGTAAATGTCTATGCATTTGATACCTCGCTAATCGTCACACGATCATCGCCATCGATTTCTTTCAAAGAGACCTTCACCACTTCATGCAGGGAGGTCGGCAGGTTCTTACCGACGTAATCGGCGCGAATGGGGAGTTCGCGATGGCCGCGATCGATCAGTACCGCCAATTGCACGGCCGCTGGTCGGCCAATTTCACCGATGGCATCCAGGGCGGCTCGGATGGTCCGACCGGAGAAGAGCACGTCATCGACTAAGACGACGATTCGACCCTCGAGTCCGCTGGTGGGTATCAGCGTTGGTATCAGAGTCCGCGCTGGACGGAGGCGAAGATCGTCTCGATGGAGAGTCACATCGAGAGTGCCTACCGGAATCTCAAGACCTTCGATGTTCGATATTAAAACGGCCAATCGATTGGCTAATTGAACACCGCGAGTTGGAATACCGAGGAGCAGAAGTCCTTCTGCACCTCTATTACGTTCGAGGATTTGGTGAGCAATTCGGGTTAAGGCTCGAGAGAGATCACCCTCATCGAGCACAATACGGCCTTGGGTAGTACCCATCAGCCGACCTCCTTCCCCGCCTCTCATGGACGGGTCGTTAAAGGATGTTCGGAACAGTTCGCAATCTACCGCTCACTCATGCAGATTGACGAAATTCCGGCGTGTCTTCGACTGTTCACACCCAAGAACTGGCTCTTCCCCAATGTCTAGATCGCCCTGGATCCTGCCTGTATGCCAAATAGCCGAAAGAATCCGCCGCGGAGTAAGTATGGGAAAGATGTTGGATCAAGGCTCAGGGCAATTCGCTTGCAACAGGGCCTGACGCTCCTAGAAGTGGAATCCCGCTCAGAAGGACGATGGAAGGCGGTAGTGGTCGGCTCTTACGAGCGAGGTGACCGGGCAATCAGCGCCAATAAATTGATGGCGCTGGCCGAGTTTTATGCAGTGCCCGCCGCGGCTCTGATGAGCGATTTTGGGGCAATGGCCGGAATTCCGAGTAAGAGTAGCGGCGTGGTTAGAACTCTGGTCGACCTACCTGCACTTCGCACTTGCCCATCTGAGGTAATCGTGACCATGAAGCGATTGGTTAGCGCATTAGAGCGGGCAAGAAATGATTGGAATGGGCAGGTGCTTTCGCTGCGCAGAACAGATCTGACCATGTTGGCGATGCTTGCTGATTATCCGCCAAGTGCGTATGCGCAAAGATGTGTGGAGTTGGGCGTTCTCCATATTCGGTAGAGTCTCTAGAGACTTGATTTGTCCTTCAACTTTGCAATGCGTCCAAGAACTCCGTTTACAAAACTGGATGACTCCTCGGTTGACAGTGTCCGAGCCAATTCAACGGCTTCATCGATCGCAACTGCCGTTGGCACTTCCTCCGACCATAAGAGTTCGTAAATACCAATACGGAGCAGATTGCGGTCAACAGGCGGCATCCGATCCAGATCCCAGCCTTGCGAATAAGTTGCGATCAACTCATCGATTCGAGCCCGATTTGCCTGTACTCCGACAATCAATTCCTCCGAATAGGCGCCGATGGGCGGATCTGCTTGGTCGCGTCTGGCGATTAGCACTTCCGCCGGATCCGTATTCCGTAGGTCGGATTCGAAGAGAATGTCAAGAGCACGTTTGCGCGCCTTCGTGCGAGCCGACATCTATGCGCGACCAAGGTAAGAACCGTCGCGTGTGTCAACTTTGATCTTCTCCCCAGGGCCGATGAAGAGCGGAACCTGAATCTCGACGCCAGTCTCGAGAGTCGCCGCCTTCGTACCACCAGATGATCGGTCGCCTTGCAGACCTGGCTCGGTATAGGTGATCGTGAGTTCTACCGACGCCGGCAACTCGACGTAAAGCGGATTTCCCTCATGCATTGCTACTACTGCGCCGGTGTCGGTCAGCATGTAATTGGCGGCGTCGCCGACGGTAGCCGGTTGAATGTGGATCTGATCGTAAGTGGCGTTGTCCATGAAGACGAAAGCATCACCGTCTTTATAGAGAAATTGCATATCGCGCTTCTCGACGATGGCCGTCTCGACTTTGATCCCAGCATTGAAAGTCTTTTCAACAACCTTGCCGGAGAGAATATGTTTAAGTTTGGTTCGGACGAACGCCGGACCTTTACCGGGTTTCACGTGCTGGAAATCCACCACGTTCCAGAGTTGCCCATCCAGATCGAGGGTCATGCCATTCTTGAGTTCGTTGGTACTTGCCACGTGACGCACTCCTAAAAGTAGGCCACATTCGACCTGGGTTCTTTGATCGCCCGACAACGCTTGGCTGGGGCTTGGCTTGGTGCGTAGATTCTACCCTCTCAGAGCAGGGCGCTTAACGCCCGTAGGGCCAGACGATATGAATCGACGCCAAATCCTGCAATAACCCCAGTTGCCACGCCCGAGATGACCGATGTGTGACGGAATTCCTCGCGGGTATGCGGATTGGACAGGTGCACCTCGATAAGGGGCGCTGTGAGAGCCGCTGCCGCATCCCTGAGGGCGTAAGAGTAGTGCGTGAACGCAGCCGGGTTGAGGATTACTGGCGTCTTGGAGTCGGTAGCTTCATGGAGCCAGTGGATCAACTCGGTCTCGTCATCGCTCTGGCGAACCTCGACCTCGAGTCCTAAGGCGGCTCCGTCAGTGGTGCAGATCTGGCGCAATTCATCGTGGGTGGTTGAACCATAGATCTCTGGCTCCCGGCTACCGAGACGCCCCAAGTTCGGCCCGTTGAGGATGAGTACTTTCTTTCTCGGATTCACTCTGTCACCTCTTCGTAGGCACGCTTAAGAAGCGTGATATCAGGATCTTCCAGCCGGGCTGGCAAGGCCAATCCATCCAGTATCACAAACCGGAGTTTCTTTGCCCTGGTCTTCTTATCTAAGGACATCGTGGCCAGAAGGGCTGGCCAGGCTTCCTTTTCGTAGGTGATCGGCAGACCCAAGGACTTCAGAATCTTTCTATGCCGATCCGCAATGGTGGCATCCAGTCGACCTACGATTTTGGCCAATGTCGCGGCGTAGACCAATCCAACGGACACCGCCTCACCATGACGCCAGAGATAGGCCTCGTTACGTTCAATGGCATGGCCAAGTGTGTGACCATAGTTGAGAATTTCGCGGAGGCCTCCCTCCTTGAAATCACTACCGACGATCTGAGCCTTCACTCTGACCGATCTCTCAATCAATTCAAAAAGTATTTCGCCATTCCAGGCTCGCGCACTGGATGGATCATTTTCAATCAGATCCAGGATCGCGGGATCACTTATAAATCCGCACTTAACGACCTCGGCTAGACCTGCACTGATATCGCGCTCGTCAAGAGAAGAGAGAAAATCGGTGTCACATAAGACTGCCGAAGGCGAATGGAAAGAGCCAACCAAATTTTTCCCTGCTTCAAGATTGATTCCGGTCTTGCCGCCGATCGCGGCATCGACCATGCCAGCCAAGGTGGTCGGAATTGCTATCCATCGAATCCCACGTAGCCAGGTCGCTGCAATGAAACCAGCTAAATCAGTGGTTGCGCCGCCGCCAATCCCAATGATCAAGTCGCTCCGAGTGAACCCTGCTCGCGCCAGTTCGTTCCACGCCTGAGTGACCGATTCGATCTGTTTCTGCGCCTCGCCCGCCCTCGTAGTAATCACAGTTATTTCGCCGTGCACGTCGTTGACTATCTCGATGAGATCCTCTGCCAGCGGTAACAAGACCTCTGGCACCACGATCGCAATCCGCGCAATTCCCTCAACCAGCGGGCGAATTTCATTGATGATGCCACGCCCGATTGTTACCTCGTAAGGTTCTACTGCGTTGATGGGGATCCGAGCAATCTTCTCCATCACTTCTGCTCCACTGTGCTGGCGAGTATTAGTTCAACACTTCGCTGTGGCGACAGATCGCTCGTGTCGACCACCAGATCAGCGAGGGATTCGTAGATTGGGCGACGCTCCTGCATAAGCACCAGCCATTGTGCCCGTGGATTTCCAAGAAGGAGCGGCCGATCGCGATTGAATCCAATCCGAGGTGCTGCCGCAGTGATCGAAACGTCGAGAAAGACGATTTCGCTTCCTAATTCCCGAACCAGTTGTATTTCCCGCTGCGTCTGCTCGTTCAAGATCGATCCGCCACCAAGGGCAAGAACCCCATCCGACTGCCGTAACTCTTCGAATACAACAGTTTGCTCGATCCTACGGAAGGCAGATTCGCCATCGACAACAAAAACGTCGCTAATCGATTTGCCTGCTTTAGCAGCGATCACTCTGTCTGTATCGACGAAACTGATTCCAAGCCTGCGCGCCAAGGCGGCGCCGATAGTTGATTTGCCCGCGCCAGGTGGGCCGATCAAGACGAAACGTGGCGGCATCGACTACTTGACCTTCATCTGAGCAACAAAAGCCTGAAAATTTGTGCGCGTCTCTCCCACACTATCGCCACCAAACTTTTCTAGAGCTGCATCGGCGAGTACCAGCGCTACCATCGCCTCGGCTACTACCCCGGCCGCGGGTACGGCACATACATCTGACCGTTGATTGATCGCGCGGGCGCTTTCACCGGTACTGACATCGATCGTTTCTAGAGCCCGTGGAACCGTCGAAATTGGTTTCATTGCGGCTCGCACTCTCAGAATTTCACCGGTTGAAATCCCACCTTCGATGCCACCAGATCGTCCAGATCTCCGTGCGATCTTTCCTTCTGCATCGCGATGGATCTCATCGTGCGCCACTGAGCCACGCCTATGCGCGCTGGCAAAACCGTCTCCCACTTCGACGCCCTTGATCGCTTGGATCCCCATGAGGGCAGCAGCTAGTCGTGCGTCGAGGCGCCGGTCCCAATGAACGTAAGACCCAAGCCCTACTGGCAATCCGTAGACCAGAACCTCCACGACGCCACCCAGGGTGTCGCCATCCTTATGCGCCGACTCGATGGCCCGCTGCATCGCCCTACTCGCGGTGCCGTCGAAAGCTCGAACCGGATCCGCATCGATCTGCGCGATATCACTTGGCATCGGAAGTTGGTCCTGATTTCCGTTGCCCTCACCACCGATAGAGATAACGTGGCTCAGAACCTCGGCTCCGAGGCTCTGCCGCAGAAAAGCTCTGGCAAAAGTGCCAAGGGCGACCCGGGCTGCTGTTTCGCGGGCACTCGCTCGCTCTAAGACCGGTCGGGCGTCCTCGAATCCATACTTCTGCATCCCGGCCAGATCGGCGTGCCCAGGGCGAGGTCTGGTCAGGGGGGCGTTTCTAGCCAACCCGGCCAGGTATTGGGGGTCAACTGGGTCGGCAGACATCACTTCCTCCCATTTAGGCCACTCTGAGTTGGCAATTTCGAGAGCCACCGGACCGCCCTGAGTCAGCCCGTGCCGGACTCCTCCGATGATCGTGACCTGATCTGCCTCAAAACTCTGACGGGCTCCGCGACCAACTCCCAGCCGACGCCTGGCCAATGCCGAGTCGATCTCGCTAGTCGTGATCGAGACTCCAGCCGGGAGTCCTTCCAAGATCGCGACCAGACCAGGCCCATGTGACTCGCCAGCAGTTAACCACCTCAGCATGGGCTAAGTCTGGCAGAGAATCACCAGGTCATGTCGGCTCAGCCGCTGACCAAGGATGTGATGGCGCCAAGAAACATAAAGGGACCGAATGGTATCTGCGATCGTCGATTCCCCTGCGCAATTAAGAAGAGCGCATAAGCCCCACCTGTTAAAAGAGCCAAGAGGATCGCTATTGAGACCAGTTTCAAATTGACCGCTCCGCAGGCTGAACCAAGGAGCGCAGCGAATTTGACGTCGCCCCAACCAAGTCCATTTGGGTTGAGCAGGGCCAGAATGGCGAAGACCGAGCACCATGACGCAGCCCCGATCAACGCAGGACGAGGATCCGCATTCGCGCTAATAAGGAATATGGAGAGAGCAAGGGCGGGCAAGATCAGTCGGTCAGGGAGAAGATGGTGTTCCCAATCAATGAAAGATGCGAGACCACCGACTACGAGTAGCAGCAACCACGCCAGATGCAACCAAGAATCAGATATTTGACGATCGATGATGTCCAGCGGCAGAACTAGGAGAAGAACCAGAGATCCAAGGCGAGGCAATCTGTTGGTCCGATACTCGCGCAAGTAATAACTCTCGTTGAGAAGAACCATCAGGATTGCCAGCACCGGCAATGCAATGAACGCCATCTGATGCACGGTAGAGCTCGGTGATCAAAGGCCTGGGGCACGCTCAATCAATCAGTAAAGTTTCGCGTATCCAATTCAGCGCGCCCAGCACGTAGCATCACGTCGCGTAATTTCGAGGTATCGAAGAAGTCGATCTCCGGGGCAAATAGCCTGATTTGCTCTATGGCCTGTTCAACCAGAAGTTCGAGTCCGTCAAGCACCCGACCACCGGCGTCCACCCAAGCGGAGACTAATGGCGTGGGCCAAGGATCGTAGAGCGCTTCGAAGAGCAGGCCAGGTGCAATTGGCACTTGGCTGGCAAGAGGATCAGTTGCCCCTCTCGGGGTAGTTGAGATCACCAAAGGGGCGGTCAGCCCCTCTGCTGCTTGAGGCCATGGCGCAATCAGGAGTTGGGCATGGCAATCTCCTATTGCTAGCCGCAGGCCTGCTTCTCGTTTTGGATCGCGTAGGTAAACCGTAATTTCTGTCGCAAATTCACCGGAGGCGGCAACTGCAGCTCGCGCGGTTGCTCCGCCACCAAGGATTGCAACCGAATCGATGTGATTTGCTCCAGCCCGAAGAAGTGCGTTCGAAAAGCCAAGTACATCAGTGTTATGTGCCTCCGTTATTACACCGTTCCAAGTGATCGTATTCGCCCCACCAACTTGGATTGCCAGAGCATCGACTTCGCTGCATGCAGTGATTGCTTCTGCCTTCAATGGCATGGTCAACGAGAGCCCACGCCAATCGGCATCGCAAGCGCGAAGGAATTTGCGAAGACCGCCTTCCTCAACCTCAATCGCGTCGTACTGCCAATCAAGATGGAGAAAACCATATGCCGCACGATGAATGGTCGGCGAGAGAGAGTGCGAGATCGGCGAGCCAAGAACTGCAAGGCGAGTCACGGTGTAGATCCTGACACGTTGAAAGCACCTGCAGCGTAATTACGTTCATATTCGGTCTTCCATCTGAAGAACTCAGACTCGGATGCAGTGAAGCGAGTCTCACCTGGACGGACCGTAATGAAGTAGAGCCAGGGCCCGGTAGCCGGATTTAAAGCCGCTGATAGTGCTAAGCGTCCAGGGTTTCCGATCGGTCCTGGCGGCAGTCCTGGATTCTTGTAAGTGTTGTACTTCGACGTGACAAGCAGGTCCCTATTGGTCACCTTTATTCGACCGGTCTCATTGAGGGCATAGAGGACTGTGGTGTCTAACTGAAGTCTCATACCGTCGGCAAGGCGGTTGAGGATCACGCGGGCTATCTTGCTGAAATCCACGGGATCACCTTCGGCTTGAGCCAGCGAGGCGATAGTTACTATTTGCGCCGGAGTCAGGTTTAACGTCCTTGCCCCACCAACGACATTTAACGAAGTCGCCTCAATTTGGAAGCGATCCAACATCACTTGCAAGGCTTTGGTCGCGCTCGTCTCGGCCGCGAAGGAGTAGGAGGCAGGAAAGAGGTAGCCCTCTACGCTCGGCGATTTATAGTCGACAGGTGGTTTCGCGCTGGCAAACGCTGTTTTCAAATCTACTTCGTGCCAGCCTGAACGGCTTAGTAATTTCAGAACATTTGAACTGCGCATTCCCTCTGTAATATTGATCAAGCCGACCATGCGACTTCGATCAAGAAGTTGATCCAGTGCAATTTTCGCTGGCAGATGGGTCGCAATTCGATGCGCGCCAGGTTGAATCTTGAGTGAACGAGGATCCGCGGCTGCGCGGTTGAAGAACGCCTGCCAAGTCATCACAACTTTTTTCTGCGCAAGAATATGAGCGACATCTGCGCCAGATGCACCCGCTGGGATTGCGACTACAACCTCGACTCCAGCATGACCGGTACTGTAATCAATCACTGGGTGCGAGAAGTGTCTTATCCCAAAGAACAACGCGGCTGCTACGGCAAGTATGGCAACCGAGAAAATCAATGATGGTTTACGCATCAGTTATACAGCTTCGCCAGGTGGTCGCCCTGAAACCCGTTCGGCGTCCAGAGCAGATTGCAGTATCACGACGGCGGCCGCTTGATCGATGCTGACGCGTCCTTTCTTGGCATTGACGCCTGACTGACGCATCGCATGGGTGGCGACTACCGTGGATAGTCGTTCATCTACAAGCCGAATCGGCGTTGTGATTTCAAGGCGCATTCTCGCGACAAATTCCCTGGCCTTCTCTGCCGCTTCCCCCTCGTGACCCGAAAGGGACGTGGGTAGACCGACGACAATCTCCACCGCTTCAATCTCCTCGGCCAACCGACGTAATTCTCTGATCGAGTCTTGGTCGGCCTGCAGAGTCACTACCGGAGTTGCGATCAGGCCTTCTGGGTCGCACTGGGCAACGCCGATGCGGACGGATCCGACGTCAATGCCCAATCGTCTACCCAGACGCATGACAGTTAGGCGAGATCGCTAAGACTCTTGGCGAAGCCCTGCAGAGCTTCATCGATCTTGGTCGGGTCTGTGCCGCCGCCTTGAGCGACATCGTCCTTGCCCCCGCCCCCGCCACCGAGAATGTTTGAGGCAACTCTCACGAGAGCGCCGGCCTTTGCGCCGCGCGATCGCGCTTTATCGTCGGTAGCGACGATCACTAGTGGTTTGTCGTCATTGACCGTTGCAATCGCAACCACCACTGCACGCTCCTTGATTCGGTTGACGACATCAAGGACGAGTTTTCTTGCATCATCTGCACTTGTCCCATCGGGTACGCGATGTGTGACCAGAGCGAAACCGTTGACCTCATGCGCCTTGGCCACGAGTGCGGGCGCCTGCGCAAGAATCTCTCTGCCTCGGATCGCGGAAAGCTCCCGTTCGACGTCGCGCAATTTTCCGACCAATGTCGAAATTCGCTCTGGCAGTTCATCAGTTCGAGCGCCTTTGATGATCTCGGTGAGCGAATTCAATAGAGTGTGTTCTCGTGCCAAAAATTGATAGGCGTCAACGCCGACCAGAGCTTCGACTCGTCGTACACCCGCGCCAATCGATGACTCGCCCAGAAGCTTTATGACGCCAAGTTGACCTGATCGAGTCGCGTGGGTGCCACCACAGAGTTCTCGAGTCCAATCTCCGACGCTAACCACGCGTACGCGCTCACCATATTTTTCGCCGAAAAGGGCCATAGCACCGATTGCTCTGGCTTGTTCCTGGCTCATGGTTTCTGCACTGACGCTCAAGTCATCAGCGAGAATCTCGTTGACTCGAGCCTCCACGTCGGCCAGAACGCTTGGCGGCACTGCGCCGGTAGCGGCGAAGTCGAATCGGAAGCGGCCAGGAGCGTTCTCAGAGCCAGCCTGCGTGGCTGTCTCCCCCAATGCCTCACGGAAAGCCTTATGAACTAAATGGGTCGCAGTATGTGCCCTTGATATTGCCCGTCGCCGCTCTATGTCAATCAATGCGTGCGCCTGAGCGCCAATGCCAACTTGACCATCGATAACCCGGCCACGGTGGACGATCAGACCAGCTACTGGGACCTGAACGTCATCGATCTCGATCGTTGCACCACCGGATGTGACGATCCGTCCTGAGTCAGATAACTGCCCGCCGCCTTCTGCGTAGAATGGGGTGCGCGCAAGTACCAACTCGACGTCATCTCCAGCAGAAGCCGTGGCCGCGCTCTTTCCATCGACTAATAACCCAGCAACGACGGCATCGGCTTCGAGTTGTTCATAGCCAAGGAACTCGACCCGGCCAACTGAATCCAGAATGGCGCGGTACGCCGAGAGATCTGCATGGCCACTCTTCTTCGAACGTGAATCTGCCTTGGCGCGTTCTCGCTGTTCCTTCATCAATCGACGGAAACCTTCTTCGTCAATGGAAAGACTCTGCTCTGATGCCATTTCTAGAGTCAAGTCATATGGGAAGCCATACGTGTCATGGAGTTTGAAAACTTCTTCGCCGGAAAGTTTGGTCGATCCAGACTTCTTAACAGTCGTCGCAGCTAAGTCAAATATCTGAGTGCCTGAGCGGAGAGTCTGGAGGAAGGACTCTTCTTCACCAACTGAAACGGCTTCAATCCGCTTCTGGTCTGAAATCAGTTCCGGATATTGCGGGCCCATTGCAGCAATCGAGATTTGAATGAGTTCGAGCATCGTCGGCTCGTGTGCACCGAGCAATCGCATATTCCGCGTTGTCCTGCGCATCATGCGACGCAGAACATAGCCACGACCTTCATTGCCCGGTGTGACCCCATCACCTATCAACATCGCTGCTGTGCGCGCGTGATCGGCAACGACACGCAACATCACATCTGATGAGTGGTTCGCGCCATAACGGACACCAGTCAACTCACTGGCGCGGCTAAGCACCATCGCCGTCGTGTCGATTTCATAGATGTTCTCGACGCCTTGCAGAATTGCCGCAGTCCGCTCTAACCCAAGACCAGTGTCTATGTTCTTGGCTGGTAGTTCGCCAAGGATCGGGTAGGAATCCTTGCTAGTTCCAGCGCCGCGCTCGAACTGCATGAAAACCAGATTCCAGATTTCGATGTAACGTTCTTCATCTGCAATCGGGCCGCCTTCCTTGCCATAAGCCGGTCCGCGATCGTAGTAAATCTCCGAACAGGGCCCACAAGGTCCAGGCACACCCATCGACCAGAAATTGTCGGCCATTCCCCTACGCTGAATACGCTCTTCTGGCACACCGATCTGGTTACGCCAAATATCCGCGGCTTCCTGGTCATCGTGATAGACAGTTATCCAGAGACGATCTTCAGCCAGACCATAGCCGCCATCAACGACTGGCTTGGTGAGCAGCTCCCAGGCCAACGCAATAGCGCCTTCTTTGAAGTAATCGCCAAAGGAAAAATTCCCACACATTTGAAAAAAGGACGCATGGCGAGTGGTCTTGCCAACTTCGTCGATGTCCAGAGTTCTTACACATTTCTGGACACTCGTGGCACGCGGATAAGGAGGAGCAACCTCACCAAGGAAGAAGGGTTTGAACGGAACCATGCCCGCATTTACCAGCAACAGATTCGGATCGTCGGCAATAAGCGACGCTGATGGAACGACTGTATGCGTTAAGCCTTGCTGGTTACCTGATTCGAAGAAGCGCAGCCATCGACTACGGATCTCAGCGGATTGCATGAGGACACCTTTCGAAAGATTAAGGAATCAGCCTTGGTCCGGATCAATGGAGTCGTAGATTTCGCGCTCGCGCAATTTCGAAGCGACGCGGACGTCACCAATGAAATCAAAAAATTGCTTTGAAACGCTCGAGAAGATCGATCCTGCAACCCCCGCAGCTATCGAACCAATTTTTTCAGCATTCAGATTCTCTTTGGTCTGCTCAACTTTACGGAGCACGCCAAGGGTCGTTCCGACGCCCGCCAAAAACCAGAAAGTACGCTTCATTATTTGTGACCATGCCCTTTGCTATATTTCTTCGCCGAGCGCCTCAAGCCATAGGCGAGCGAAGCGATTTTCACGATGGGGGTTCCAACGGTCTTGGATACCAGTTGGGTGAGTGACGAGACGGTCTCAGAAACGTCTTGGACATTTCGAGTGATGGTATCTACTCGCTCGAGTTGAGAGTTGGCCATGGTGACAGTTGTTGTGACCTCGCCGATTAGAGGCAGAGTTTTTTCACCCACGTCTTTGATCACTTTTGCCGACTCATCCATGACCTTGCCCAACTTGATCACAGGAACGGCCATGGCAAGCACGAAGATCAGAAACGCACCAGCCGCCACCAAGCCTGCGATATCACTCCAGTTAAGTGACTTCACGAGCCACCCCTCTCCCCTTTTAAGATCACGCGGATTCGCGCTAGAGCATCTGCGATGCGCGCTTCGG
>Ga0082335_1000519_pt1 | contig 96817 bp, 82 predicted proteins | sample Subgrocontami58m_FD_72375 | JGI IMG/M metagenome (GOLD analysis project Ga0082335, IMG submission 72375) | Subsurface groundwater microbial communities from S. Glens Falls, New York, USA - GMW37 contaminated, 5.8 m (SPADES assembly) (version 2) ...
CCGGGGCTAGTCCGTCATCTTTGGTAACTGCATCGGGATCTTGAACCGGGCTCGGCGCGCGGTCACGGAGGCAATTTCGGAGTTCTCGGTGGTTGTACCTCAAAACAAATTCTTATCATTAAGAGAGTGGATTCATCCCAGCAGATTGAAGCCACTTGGCCAGACTCCGCTTCACTTCTTGGTGCGACAGCGTCTTGCCCTCTTGGAGTTCGCGAAGGCCACGGTTCACGCGCTAACGGAAGTACAGCTCATACATGATGTCCTCAAGAGAGGCATCATCCGGCATCCGACTGATAATTTTTAAAGCCGTCTGCTTGTTTCTACCCGCCATGTTTTCACTCTCTTCTCGTGCGGTAGTCGCCTATCAGAAAGGATTTTCCCCGATGTATCAGAACAAGTCAAACCAGGCTCGCCATCAGCCGGCCGAAGCCGGAGATCTTTTCTTTGACGTGAGCCAGCTTCAGCGCGTGCCAGATGTATGCCTGACAGTTCGTTACCACCGGCTTTCCAATCTCCTTTTGTTTCTCACCGCATCAGCCAGCCGCCATTCACATGAACGGTCTCACCTGTTATATAACTGCTTTCCTCTTGAGCCAGGAAGAGGGCGACGCGAGCGATCTCCTCGGGTTCGGCCGTCCTGCCCATCGGGAGCGAGACGACCCGCCTGTGCCATTCCTCCTCCGAATAATGGCCCCGCACCCGCTCCGTGGCCACCCGTCCGGGGGCGATGGCATTCACCGTAATCCCCCGGCGAATGACTTCCAAGGCGAGAGATTTGGTAAAGGCGACCACGCCGGCCTTGGCGGCTGAATAGTGGGAGCGGGTCTCTGAGCCGGTAAAGCCGTAAATGGAGGAGAGGCTGACAATTCTCCCGTAACGCTGCTCGATCATTGCGGGCAAAACGGCCTGGGAGCAGAGAAAGACCGACTTGAGATTGAGGTCGACGATTTTATCCCAGTCGGATTCGGCCATTTCCAGCACCGGCTCGGCGGTCGAGCCTCCGGCATTGTTCACCAGAATATCAATCCTGCCCCAGCGATCGAGGGCGGCTTTGACCATTTGCCGGATCGATTCTCTGCCGGTCACATCAACAATCAGGGGAAACGCTTCACCCCGCCCCTTCACAATCTCTGCGGCGGCTTCCTCAGCTGCTTTGAGTTCGATATCGGCGAGAAGAACTTTTGCCCCTTCTTGGGCAAAGCGTAGGGCAATGGCTTTGCCAATCCCGTTTGCCCCGCCGGTGACGATAGCTACATTATTCTTGAGAGAAGACAATACGGCACCTCGTGTCCAGGTAATTTAACTGCTCCTAGCATGTCCAGGTCAGATGAATCAAGGGTGTTTTATCGCTGAAGAAAAGCCAGCCAAATCGCTTCGTTCATTGACAAATGGACGAGTATCATTTACTCGTGGCATAGAAATCGCCCTTTACGAGCAGGCAAAAAACAGTCAGACGGTATTATCGCCCCAATTATTTGGTACCTGAAAGGAATGGCGCCATGAGAAGATTAAACCCAGGATCAATCACGGTGATCGCCTTGATGCTGCTCATGATTTCGGCAAGCCCGGTTCTTTCACAGGGCAAAGAGATAACCTCTCTCCATGTGGGATATAGCGCCCTCAATCCGCCGTCGAGCCTTGTCTGGATCATGAAAGAGGAGGGGCTGTTCGAAGAGAACGGGCTCCAGGCGTCTCTCATTTTTATGCGCGGCGGAACCACTCACGCCCAGGCAATAATAGCCGGCGATGTGCAGTTCGGACAACTGACCGGCCCGCCCGGGCTCAGCGCCTACTTGGCCGGCGGCCCGGTGGTTTATATCGCCTCATCTCAGGACATGATGACCTACCAACTGGTTGCCAGATCGGATATCAAGAACGTTTCGCAGCTTTCAGGAAAAACTCTTGCCATCAGCCAGTATGGCGCCTCTGCCGACTTTGCGCTCCGTCTCATGCTGAAGCACGTGGAGATCAATCCGGAAAAACAGGTGAAAATTCTCCAGATCGGCGACGAAGCCGCGCGTCTAGCCGCCCTCATCAAGGGCCATATCGACGGGACCATCGTCAATGCGCCGTTCGGTCTGTCGGCCAAACAGTACAACCTTAACGTTCTTCTGGATTCAACTAAGCTGAACATCCCTTATTTCAACACCGGCATCCTGACGACCCGGACTATCGTGCGCGATCAGAGCGATACCGTGAGACGTTTTATGCGCGGCTATGTAAAGGCCATAAGCTATTTTAAGACCCGGCCGGAGCCGATAAAGAAAATTTTGCAGCGCTTTAGCAAGATTGACGATCCTACCCGGTTGCACGAAACTTATTCCTATTTTCGCGAGAACATTCTCAAGATTCCTGCCCCGTCTGCCACCGGATTGCAGACGGTTATTAACGTGACGGCTCAGAGCAACCCTAAAGCAAAAAACGTAAAGCCCGAGGATCTGATTGAGCCGCGCTTTGTCCGGGAGCTCGAGGCCTCCGGCTATATTGATAGTCTCTATCGCTAGGAGCCAAGAACAAGGGCGGAATTTTCAGGGAAGAAGGAGGTTGCACCTATGTACGGATGGCGCGCAAGGATCGGACATATCTACCCCGCGGTGGTAGCGGAAACTTTCATGTCGGATTTTTTCCGTATGGTCCCCGAAGGTGTCACTCTTGCCATGAGCTTCCTGTCTATTGAGATCCTCAAAAAAGAAGACCTGGAGCGATCCTTAGGGCAGATTGATAGGGCGGCTGATTTTCTCAAGCAGCGCGGTGTGGACATCATAACGATCGGGGGCGCCCCTATGGTGCGCCATTTGGGCCCGGGCGCCGATCGAAAGATTATAGAGCGGATTCAGAACCAAACCGGCATTCCCACCTCGACCAGCCAGACCGCTGCGCTGGAGGCTTTTCGGGAGCTTGGGCTTAAGCGCATTGTCGTGGCCTCTCCCTATCATGACGATCAGAATGAGCGGGTGCGGGCTTTTCTGGAAGGCTCGGGATTTACGGTGGCCGGGATACGAGGTCTTAGGAAGCACGTCGTTGAAATCCACGACATCCCTCTAGCGACGGCCTATCGACATATCAAGGAGACCTTTTGGGCCCACCCGGGCGACGGAGTCTACGTTCCCTGCGCCCATTTCACCGCCCCTCACATAGAAGTGCTGGAGGCGGAACTCGGAGTTCCCATTGTAACAAGCACAATCGCCATGGTCTGGGAGGCGCTAAAGATGCTGCGCATTCGCCAGTTGATCGAGGGCGAGGGACGCCTCTTGAGGAGATTAGCCCCTTAATGGCGCTGAGTACCGAAGCGTTTCATTATAGGATCCGGACTTTGCTTGACACAAAACATGTTTTCCTTATAGAGCTTTGCTAAAACTCCGTAAAGGAATTGCCACGAGCGACTGACGGAAGGAGAAACCAGATGCCGTATACCGATCTCCGGGACTTTTTAAAGCAGGTGGACGAATTGGGCGAGCTGCGCCTGGTGCGCGGCGCGGACTGGAACGAAGAGATAGGAGGCATTACCGATCTCGCACAGCACCAGATCAACGGGCCGGCGGTGCTGTTCGACGATATCAAGGATTATCCCGGCGGTTTCCGGATTGTAAGTAACACGCTCGGCTCCTCGAGCCGGACAGCGCTCCTGCTGGGGATGCCGACGGGGAAATCATGGAGAGAGCTGCTCCCTATCTGGCGCAAGCGCTCGAAAGAGATTCCCAATGCTATCCCGCCGATAGAAGTCAAAGACGGACCGATTCTGGAGAATGTCGTTTCCAAGCGTGACGTAGATCTGAGTATTTTCCCGACTCCAAAGTGGCACGAGCTTGACGGCGGGCGCTACATCGGCACCGGGACGGTTGACGTCATTAAAGACCCCGATAGCCCATGGGTGAACCTTGGCTGCTATCGGGCGTCCATTGCCGACAAAAAGCGGGTGACGCTTTATATCTCACCGGGAAAGCACGGGCGGGTTCTGCGCGACAAATATTTCGCCAAGGGAGAGGCGATGCCGGTGGTCATGGTTTTCGGTCAGGACCCCGCGGTTTTCATGGCTGCGTCACTTGAAGTTGCATGGGGGACCAGCGAATACGACTATGCCGGCGCGTTAAAGGGCGAGCCGATCCCGGTCGTGCGCGGTCGGGCGACGGGCTTACCGATTCCAGCCACTGCGGAGATCGCGGTCGAGGGCTTCATCAGGCCGGATCAAACGGCGCCGGAAGGGCCCTTCGGCGAGTGGACCGGCTACTACGCCTCCTCGCAGCGTGAGGAGCCGGTAATGGAGGTTGAAAACCTCTACTATCGGAATAACCCGATTATCGTGGGGACTCCCCCATACAAGCCGCCGGCAGAATTCACCGCATACCGTGGCCTGCTGCGCGCCGCGCTATTGTGGGAAAAGCTGGAACAGGCCGGAGTGCCGGACGTGACGGGCGCCTGGTGCCATGAGGCGGGCGGCTGTCGGCTGCTTCTGGCCGTAAGCATCAAACAACGCTACCCGGGACATGCAAAGCAGGCTGCCATGATCGCGGCCATGTGCCATGCCGGCGCCTACCTTGGACGGTATATCGTGGTGGTGGACGACGACATCGATGTTACCGATCTGCAGGATGTCGTCTGGGCGATGTGCACGCGCTGCGACCCGGAACGGGATACCGACCTCATCCGGCGCGCCTGGTCCGGGCCGCTCGATCCGGCCATCGATCCGGATAAGAAGGGTTTCAATTCGCGCCTGATCTTCGACGCGACCCGACCGTGGGAGTGGCGCGACAAGTTCCCGCCGGTTGTCGAGCCGAGCCTGGAGACGCGCATGGCGGTGGCCAAAAAGTGGGGAGATCTGATCCTGGGTCGCGGCAATGGCCCTGTATTGCCAGCCCGTTAAAAAAGGCCTATTTGCCCTTCGAGTTACCTCAGGGTGGTGAGCGTGTCGAACCACCATCAGCCGGCCTGGAAGCATTTCTTCAAAATACCCCCAGGCCGGCGGTTATGGAGACTTCGGAGGGCGCGCGCTGTTCAAGGAAAATAGGAAAAGAGTTCGTTGAAGTTCCAGATCCTTTTGACTTTAGGGTGGTCAAAGCTCTGGTTGTAGTGGCGGTGCGGCATCATCACCATGGCCTGAGTATTTTCAGCCACGTCCCGGCAGTTTTCGTGCCGATCATCCACGAAGAGACTTACCCCCAGGTGATCGACCAGTTTTGATTTGGACTCCTGGGTGCAGTAAACGACGGGCTTGCCGATGCCATGCCGCTTGAGCCAATCACAGGTAACTTCGTGAATATCGTAAGTCTCGCGCTCGTAGCGGTGCGTGATAAAGACCAGATGTTCCTTGCGGGCGAGCCTGTCCAGCTCCTGCCACTGTTTCGTGGATAATAGCGGAGAAAGCCTCTGCCAAAAGCCGGGGTCGTGAGAAACCGCCGCCATACATTCGTCCACGATTTTTTCCGACAGGACGGGGTGATCTTTAAAGTTGAAATCCGTGATGGTCTCAGGCGGAATGGGCCCGTTGCCGATTTTCTTTTCCATAACGCGCAGGAAAGGCGAGAGGAAATCCGCTACCACGCCATCAATATCCAAGCCGAGAACCATTGTTTCTTACTTTAAGCGAAAAGCTAAAGATCGTCAACAACTACTGCGCCCTTGACAGTACATCGGTTGGGTTCTAAAGGTAGCTAAAGCTCGGATGACGGATTGAATTTGCCGGTGCTGTGGTTTGAAACTCCAATGTTTGATTCCATCAAGGAGGCTTTCTATGTTTAAGCGGCTGGGGATGGTCATTTCTCTCTTTGCGCTAGGGTTTGTCCCTCAATTCGGTTATGCGCAGACAGTTCGCATCAGTTACTCAGGCACTTCAGGGCAGAATTTGACTTTCTGGGTCGCTTATGAGGCGGGGCTGTTTAAAAAGTATGGATTGAACACAGAACTCATCTTCATCGCAGGGGGTTCGACAAACATTCAAGGGCTGTTAGCCAATGAGATCGGCTTTGCTCACGTCGGAGGATCGTCTCCTATCCAGGCAATCCTTCAGGGCGCGGAGATCGTTATTCTAGCCACTTCCTACGGTCTTATGCCCTATGGCCTGGTAACGGGTCAAACCATTCACTCGCCCGGAGATCTCAAAGGAAAGAGGATAGCGATCACACGACTCGGAGGCATTGAGGAAGCCGCCGCGCGGTTCGCCATGGAGAAATTAGGCGTGGGGGCCCGGAACGTCACGTTAGTTCAATCGGGTCCGGACGCAGTAAGAATCGCAGCCGTCGAATCAGGTGCAGCGTCGGCAACGATGCTTGCACCACCGGCACTTTTTGCCGCCACATCGCGAGGACTCAATATGCTGGCTGACCTCGGCAGCCTAAAAGTCAACTATCCCACCTCAACCGTTGTTGCCAGGCGTTCCTATCTTGCCCAGGAACGGCCTGTGGCCAAGAAATTTCTTATGGCATTCGTCGAGGGCCTGCATCTCTATAAGCAGAAGAAGAGCTTCGCGATTCAGGTGCTGCAGAAGTATACGAAGCTGAGCAACCAGGAAATCCTGTCTCAGACCTACGACTATTTCGCCAAAAATACGGCCTTGGTGCCTCTGACGGACCCCGCCGCGGTCCAAAATGGCTTGCCGACGGATAAACCGGGCGGCCGAAAGGTTGAGGAGTTCTTCGACAATTCGTTACTGGAGGAGCTGGTGCAGGAGGGTTTCGTAAAAAAAATCGCCAAAGAGACAAGATAGTTTGAATCGAAGAGGAGAAAGGGAAAGCATGAGGGATAAAGTTCTTGAGCAACTGGACCGTGAGCGCTTAATCGAGCTCGCCGGGAACCTTGCTGATATCGTCAGCATCACAGGAGAAGAAAAGGAAGTTGCTGAATATCTCGGAGGCGAATTCGAGAAGTTGGGGATGGAGGTTAAATATCAGGAAGTGGAGGAGGGGAGACCCAACGTCATCGGGACGCTCAAAGGATCCGGGGGCGGAGCGACATTGATGTTCTGCGCCCACATGGATCATTTCGATAATCCGCAGAAAACGGTGGTAACGGAAGACCGGATTTACGGGCGCGGCCTGGTCAATATGAAGTGCGCCTTTCCCTGCTATATCGAAGCGGCCGAGATGCTGCAAAAAGCGGGGGTGGCCCTAAAAGGCGATATTATTATCTCGGGCGTGGTCGGAGAAATCGAAAAGGCGCAGGTCGGAAGGTTTCAGGGAAAGACTTATCGCGGGGCCGGCGTCGGGGCGCGCCATATGATGGATCACGGCGTCACCGCGGATATGTGCATCATCGGCGAGCCCACCGGGCTGCACCTGCAGATCGGCAATGCGGGTCTGGTTTGGGCGAAAGTTACGGTCGAGGGAAAAGCGGAAAGGTTTGTCCTCCAGGCTTTTCGGGTGGCGCAGGCGATTCAGGAATGGGAGAAGGAGTATCAGCGGAAATACCGGCACAAGTTCATGCTGCCCACGATCCAGATCGGCGCCGTCGAGGGAGGCAACCCTTTCAAGCCGGGAACAAAACCGCTGACGGAGCTCTATGTGATCCTGAAAACGCTGCCGGGGACGGCCCCAATGGAGATTCAGCGGGAGCTGGAGTCGGTCTGCGCCAGGGCGGGGAGGAGAGACAAAGAGATCAGGACCCACGTGGAACTCTATCTCACAACGGACGGTTACGAAATCTCCAAGAACGAGTATTTGGTCAAGGCGATGGAAAAGGCGCACCGTGAGGTTTTTGGGAGACCGGTCGAGTACTCATCGCCGAAGCGCTACGGCATCACCAGCGACGGCTCTCGAATTGCCCGGTACGGAGTCCCCGCCATCACTTACGGTCCGGGTTTTGGCACCCACCTCGTTGATCCCACGGAGACGCGGGCCCCGGCCGAATGGGATACCCCATCAGGAACGAGACGGGGAGTCGGCATCGACAATATGATCAACTGCGCTAAGGTTTATGCCCTGGCAGCTCTCGATATCTGCAACCAGAGAAGAGAAAAGCTGAAACGGTCTTGAGGAGCCTCATGCATTTAACCTTCGCCCATTATCGCAACCGCTTTTGCATGTTTCGGACTTACTACGCCCTGGCCAGGGGAATGGTAAAGCCCGACGGTTTTACGATCTCTGTCATAGAACTGCCGGACCCACCCAGCCACGAGCAGGAGGAGGCGCTTATCAGAGGCGACATCCAGGTTGCCAATCTCTACCTGCCGAATTTCCTGCGCCGCAAGCTTGAAGGGGCGCCGATCATGGGGATTTCCACGGAATGGAAATCGACGATGAAAGGGAACGGCATCTTCGTTCTTAAAGACGGCCCGATCAAGACTCCCCGGGATCTCACCGGCCGTCTGATCGCCACCCATCAGGGGGCCCATGCCATACATCGTTATCTGTTGAAGCACCATTTCGGCGTGGATGAAAAGACGCTCCGCTGGGAATCCCATCCACAGGAGGAGCTTCTGGATGTTTTAAAGGGCGGCAGGGTCGATGCCGTAGTGCTCCTCGATCAGTTTTTTTTCCGGGGAGAGAAAGATCCGGCGGCCCGCTGTCTCTATACGGATGGGGAGATATGGAAAGCGCTGCGCGGTTTCTCAGAGATTATCAAGCATATGGTCGCCATCCGCGAGCCTCTGCTGAAAGAACATCCGGAGCTGCGGGAAAAATTGCTTAAAGCCTTCCGGGCCTCTTTTGCTTACAGCGAAGGTCACCTGGATGAAATTGCCGCGGAGTTCATCAAGTGCTACGGCGGCGATCGGGAAGCCCTGCTCGCTTCGGCCCGCTATCCCAGGATCGAGTTCACCTTCACCGACACGGAGCGAAAACTCGCCGAGGCTGAGATGGATATGCTGTTAGAAGTGGGCGAGATTCCCGGGAAGGCGCCGATCTCATCTTTTTTTGCGACGTAAGATTTACCGTTCCAAATCTTTTTTCTCTATGCAACTATCTCGCACATCCGTCCTGCTGCTCTGTTCTGCCGTCGTGATGATGACGTCGACCGGCATGAGCTCGTTCAGCCTGCTCCTTCCGCCCATCGAGGCTGAATTCGGCTGGTCGCGCGCCATGGCGACCGTGCCTTACATGGTTGCCATGATCGGCTGGGGTGCGGGGGCTGTCCTGTTCGGGAAGCTCGCCGATGATTTCGGCGCGCGACGGGTGGTCTTGGGAGGAATCCTCCTCATGGCCGCCGGTTTCCTCGGTATGGGCCTGTCGCAGAACCTGTGGCAGCTATCGCTTTCATACGGTGTCATGGTCGGCATGGCGATGGGGGCCTGCGGCCTGGTTATCATGTCGCTTCTGGTCTCGAAGTATTTTGATGCCGGGAGCCGCGGGCTGGCTGTAAGCATGATCCAGGCCGCCCCGCCGCTCAGTCCGCTTGTCTTCGCCCCCGTGCTCTTCTTCCTGATCGTGGCGTATGACTGGCGCATGGCCGCTCTGGTAACCAGCGCCCTGCTCGTGGCGCTGGCGCTGCCGCTCGCGTGGCTGGGCGCCCGCGATGCAGACGTGACCCGGATCACCCGGCACGACCGCCTCGGTTGGGGGGCCTGCCTCCCGTACCTCCGCAACCGGACGATGATTCTTCTCTTCGCTGCGCGCTTCTCTTGCGGGGTGGCCTTTTTTCAGATCGCCCATCTCGTGGCGCTTAGCATGAGCAAGGGCTTTGAGCCGGCTACCGGCGCCAAGGCCGTCAGCGTCTTTGGCGGCGCCGCCGTTGTCTCGGCGCTGCTCTTCGGCTGGCTTTCAGATCGCTATGGGCGGGCGCGAATGCTCGGTCTCACATATTTAGTGCGCGGTGTGGGTACGCTGCTCCTGGCCCTGGATATACCGAATGAGGTCTTCTTCTACGTAGTCGTAGCCCTGGCCGTCGGCCCGACTTTCGGCACGGTCGCCATCCAGAACGTGATGTTTTACGAGATCGTCGGCCCTAAAATGGCGGGAGTCATTCTGGGCCTGAGCTTTATCATCCACCAGATTGGTTCAGCCGGCGGTCCCATGATCGCAAGCATCGCGTTCGACCTGACCGGGAGCTATGACGGTTTTATGGTGGTGATGGGGTTGATCCTGGTCGCTTCGAGCATCCTCATTTACAGCGTCAGGGACTCGGTTACCCAGATGCCCGAACCCGTCCTGGCCGCGAGTCCATCCCGGCCTTGAAGCGCCGCGCGCGCTTCCATCATAACCCCGAATACCAGATTCTTCTCTTTCTCGTGCTGCCGGTCAAGATTGCCTGGCTTGCCTGGTTGACGGGCGCGTTTGTTTGCTTGCGTTTTATGTCAGGCTCCTGGCTGGACCGGTTCTACCTGCTTGCTATTTATTCCAACTACCTGCTCTTTTTCGGCCCTTATCACTATCGGCAGCTGAAACAGCGCTATCGCCGCTGGCAATTCAAGCGGCAATTGAGATGAGAGATGGATTACTACTTTTGCTCGTCAGTAAGGTATCCTTAATCCTAATTGTCTGGTATGATGACGGACGATGTAACGACTGGCGGCCCAACATCCAAATAGAAGACACTCAGTCAATCTTTTCCGAGTATGGCGGAGGCGGTCCCTAGGGTAACCGTCTCTTTGCGTTAATGGAACAGGAAATAACTAGAAGGGGATAGCGGCTGCCGGGAAGGAGATGTTCGTGATGAAACACAGCTCAACCAATTCAACGATCAACCGCATTGGCTTCATCGGCAACTACTCGCCGCGCCAGTGCGGCATCGCCACGTTCACCACCGACTTGTGTGAGGCCATCGCTGCCAAATACAGTGGGACAACGTGTATTGCCCTGCCCGTCAACGACATCGAGACCGGCTACGCCTATCCGACCCGCGTTCGATTTGAGCTGGCGGAAAAGGATATTAACTCTTATCTCCGCGCCGCCGACTTCCTAAATACCAACAACGTAGATCTCGTCTGCCTGCAACACGAATATGGCATCTTCGGCGGGTGGGCGGGCAGTCACATCCTGGCCCTCTTGCGTGAGTTGCGCATGCCCGTCGTCACGACCTTGCACACCATTCTGCGCGAGCCCGATCCGGATCAGCGAAGGGTGTTGGAAGAGGTCGCGGCCCTCTCGGACCGGTTGGTCGTCATGAGTCAGCGCGGCGCGGAATTCTTGGCTGAGATCTATCATGTGCCGCCGGAGAAGATTGATCTAATCCCACACGGCATCCCCGATGTGCCGTTTGTCGACCCGAGTTTCCACAAAGACCTGTTTGGAGTCGAGGGCAAAATCGTCTTACTCAGCTTTGGATTGCTCTCAGCGGACAAAGGGATCGAAAATGTCATCGCCGCCCTGCCCACTATTTTGGCCCGATATCCGAACGTGGTGTACATCATCGTCGGCGCGACCCATCCCCACGTCATGCGGCTCGACGGCGAAACGTATCGACTCTCCCTGCAATGGATGGCCCAGGAGAAAGGCGTGGAAGGTCACGTGATCTTCTACAACCGATTTGTCAGTTTGGAGGAACTTGTTAACTTCATCGGCGCAGCGGACATTTACATCACGCCCTATCTCAACCCGGCGCAGATCGTCTCCGGCACACTGGCTTACACACTGGGGGCGGGCAAGGCAGTGATTTCGACGCCGTATTGGTATGCCGAAGAGATGCTGGCCGAAGAACGGGGAGTGCTGGTGCCGTTCTGCGATCCGGCGGCGTTGGCCGAGCAAGTGATTGACCTGTTGGACAACGAGGCCAAGCGCCACGCCATGCGCAAGCGCGCCTATCTGTTTGGGCGGAAGATGGTCTGGCCGCAGGTGGCGCGACGCTACATGGAGAGTTTTGGACGCGCCCGAGCCGAACGCCGCCATTTCACCCCCCCCGGCTTCACGGTCAAAGCGCTAGACAAAAATCCGGGCGAGCTGCCCCCGCTCAAACTCGATCACTTACGCCACATGGCGGACGAGACCGGCATATTGCAACACGCCATTTTCACCGTGCCCAACTATCACGAGGGCTATAGCACCGACGACAACGCCCGCGCGCTGATGGTGAGCACTCTGCTGGAGGAACTCGGCAACGGCGAGGCCTTCGAACTGGCCTCCCGTTATCTCGCCTTCGTCTGGTACGCCTTCAATGCTGAGACCGGACGTTTTCGCAATTTTATGGATTACCAACGCCACTGGCTGGAAGATAGCGGTTCAGACGACAGCTATGGCCGCGCGTTGTGTGCGTTGGGCACCGTGCTGGGCCGCTCTAACACGCCGGCCCTCCATAGTATGGCCGGCTGGCTGTTCGAGCAGGCCTTGCCCGCCATTCTCACCACGACCAGCCCGCGCGCCTGGGCCTTCGCGCTCATCGGCATCCACGAGTATCTAAGGCGGTATGCCGGTGACCGCCGGGCCAGCCAGGTGCGGGAGGAATTGGCCGGGCGTCTGCTGGCGCTGTATCAAAGGAATCGCTCGAACGAATGGCGCTGGTACGAAGAAGTGCTGACCTATTGCAACGCCGCGCTGCCTCATGCCTTGCTCATGTGCGGCCAATCGATGCCGAATAAAGCAATGACCGAGGCCGGGCTGGAGTCGCTCAGTTGGCTGGCCGACTTGCAGCGCGCTGAAGAGGCTGGGGGTCATTTTGTCCCCATCGGATCCAACGGCTTTTATCCTCGCGGCGGTAAGCGTGCCCGGTTCGATCAACAGCCGGTGGAGGCTCAAGCCATGGTATCCGCCTGCCTCGAAGCAGCCCGGATCACGGGAGACAAGCGCTGGCGCAAGGAAGCCCGACGTGCCTTCGAGTGGTTCCTCGGGCGTAATGACTTGAACCTTCCTATCTACGACCCGATGACAGGCGGTTGTCGAGACGGTCTGCATCCCGACCGCGCGAACGAGAATCAAGGCGCGGAGTCTACGCTGGCCTTTCTCCAGGCCTTATTGGAGCTGCGCCTGGCTGAGAACACCGTGCTATCTGTAGAGGCGCCGTCTCCATGAGCAATCAACACTCCGAGATCTTTTGCCGTCATAAGCTCAATCCCATCTTGACCGTGGCCGATTGGCACTATCCGGCCAATAGCGTGTTTAACCCAGGCGCCACGTTGCTACCAGATGGAACCACCCTGCTGTTGTGCCGCGTGGAGGACCGGCGCGGCCATTCTCACTTTTGTGTTGCCCGCTCCGCCAATGGCATAGATAATTGGAAGATTGACCTTCAGCCCACGTTAATGCCTGACCCAGAACACTTTCCAGAAGAAGTGTGGGGCATTGAAGACCCACGCATCACCTACCTCCCCGAATTGAGCAAGTATGCCGTCGTCTATACCGCTTTCACACGCGACGGCCCGGGCGTTTCTCTGGCGCTCACTGAAGATTTCCACACCTTCGAGCGCTACGGTATAATCATGTCGCCGGAAGATAAAGATGCGGCCCTGTTTCCTCATCGTATTGGCGGCTACTGGGCTTTGATCCATCGCCCTGTCAGTGCTCCGCGCGCCCACATGTGGATCTCATATTCGCCCGACCTGCGCCACTGGGGCAGCCACAAGCTGATGCTGGAGGCGCGCAAAGGCGCGTGGTGGGATGCGAATAAAATCGGCCTCTCGCCCCCACCCATCGAAACCCCGCAGGGTTGGCTGGTGATTTACCACGGTGTGCGCCAGACGGCGGCCGGCTCGATTTACCGACTGGGACTGGCTCTGTTCGATTTGCAAACACCAACAGTTTGCCTCAAACGCAGTAACGAGTGGATCTTTGGTCCGCGGGAGCCGTACGAGCAACGTGGAGATGTGGACAACGTCGTCTTTCCTTGCGGTTACACTATTGCCCCCGATGGCGACACCCTCCATCTCTATTATGGCGCGTCGGATACCAGCATTGCTCTCGCCACCGGCAGTATTCGCGCCATTCTTGACTGGCTTGAACAACACAGATAGTGGAACAAAAAGACTCCCGACCCTTTAAGTTTTGTCTGCCTGACGCCTATTGGCTGTTGCCTTCCCTGTCAATTTGCCCTATTTTACGGGAAACTAACTTCGGTTGCGTCACTCGGTCCGGTCACGTCATTGATCCCGCATCATCGCCCGGACTGGGTCACTCCCCAGCCGGGTTTTCTCCTGCGTAAGTGAGGGCAGAAAGGGAAGGTGGGGGTTCTCGTTTCAGCAAATTGAGGCTTCCTGCTTAAAAGTCAACAGCAGACCCATTGATCTTGACCTCTTGAGGTCCATATAAAGTAGCTACACTCTCGTCCGAATCCTATTGCACTTCGAACTTGAACTCGCGGAGGAAGGAAATATGGCCGAAATCCAGTTTTCCGAGAATTTCCACGATCTGTCGAACGCGCAAGGCGTCGATGCCGGATTCCAGTTCGAGTTTTACTGCGAACGCTGTGCGGACACCTGGCGTTCAGAATTCGTCGCCTATCGCAGCGGTCAAGCATCGGGTTGGATCGGTAAGGCCGCCGGTGCTTTCGGCGGTATCCTCAGTGGTGTCGGCTCGGCTGTCGAGGGCCTCGCCCAACATGGTTTTGGCGAGGCGCGTGATGAGGAGTTCAGGAAAGCCATCGAGCAGGCCAAAGCCCATTTTCACCGCTGCGGCAAGTGCCACGCTTATGTCTGCGACCGCTGCTTCAACGTTGGCAAGGGTCTCTGCTACGGTTGCGCGCCGGATGCCGAGGTGGAAATCGAGGCGGCCCGTGCTCAGGGCGAGATTCAGGGCGCAGCCGAGATGGCTACCAACGAAGGCATCAGTCGCGGTCAGAAGATGGATGTCAAACGCGATAGACAGTTGGTCTGTCCGGTCTGTGGTGCCGAAACACACGGCGCGAAGTTCTGTCCGGAGTGTGGACGCAAACTTGCGACCGCCGGTGTCTGCAAATGCGGCGCCAAGATCCCTGCCGGTGCGAAGTTTTGTCCAGAATGCGGCGAAAAGACCGGTGGCTGAGTCATGTCGCGCCGTCCTCGCGTTCTCAGCCCTTCGATACGGCCCCGCGGGCCTACTCAGGACAGGCGGTGGATCTCCAAGAAGCCACGAGCGGGCCCGCCCTGTGGAGTCGCGGTCCATACTCCACAGGGCTTTTATGGCCGCGGGAAGATATACAGCGCTCCGAGGTCATGCCGTGGGATAGCTCACGGTGACCCCTAAGCTATTCTAAGCCTCTATTATTTGTTCCTTTGGGAAGCCGCCGCAGCGCGCGACTTACCCTGCTTAACTTTTTGATACTTTCCTCGCCCAATCCTTTTGGTCTTCCCCTGCTTCGCCCACCTCACCGCGACTTGGCGGACATAGCCGGACGATTTTCGTCTGGCACCCGCTTCCTTGGCGAGATCCCCAACGGTGAAACGGCTGGGAAGCTGATCCAACATGGCATTCCAATTTACCGGAGTGGTTCTTCTGGCCCTGCCACGCCTTCTTCCCGGTCGCTGTGGCTTCGTGTTCCCGCCTGCCAGGAGTCGATAGGCCCTTTGGTGCTTTATCAGCTCATCCTTTACGGCGGCCAGTTCGGAAGTTCGCCGACCTATCTCCTTCGTAAGCCGGCCGATCTCTCTTTTTACGGACGTGATCAGATTTTCAGGCATAGGGTTCCTCCAAAGACGTTTCTTGTTTTCCTAACACTGCGGGGTTTAGAAAGCAACTCGATCCTCTATGCCCTTTAGGCATCATGTGTGACCTTGGCGTCATCCAAGAAAGCCACGAGCGAACCTGGCATCCGCGTTGCCGAATATTGTCCGGTGATCAATCATCTGTTTTTATGGCCGTGGGGAGATAGACAGCGGCTGTTGGGGGTCTACCATAGGATTTTGCATTCAATACCAGTTTAGCCGGCTGGGGAGATCCAGTCCGGGCGATGATGCGGAATCAAAGATGTGACCTGCCTACCGGCAGGCAGGCCGGATCGGGAAACCTAGCCGAAGTCAGTTGCGCGTAAAATAAGACAAGTAGGGCGAAAAGGCAACAGGCAAGCCCTTCGGGATCTCAAATGGCAAATTGCAAATCTCAAATTTGGAATTTCGAGCAGGAGTCAAGAGTAAGAGAGGCAACAGAAAGGCAGGGGGAGAAGAAGGCAATAGGCAAAGGGATGAAGGATGAAGAAACTATGAAAACCATGGCTCGTGAGGTCATGGAATATGAGCCGGCAATATGGTATCTATAACCAAAGAGGATTGTCGCCCTTAAGGCCTTGCGGTAACTAAGATATAGGGCTGGCGGTCAAGACTTGATCTTTTAGGGTTAGTCAAAAAGGAGGAAGCACGATGGAAATTCCCAGGGACATTAGTGGAAAAACCACCGCCTTGCTTGTGATAGGCCTGGTCCTGGTCTTATTCTTTGGTTATCGGGCTTATGTCAACTCCCGTCAGGCCTTACAAATTCTGGAAATCCAGGTGCCAAATATCACACGAGTCGCCTTCGACACTCAGGTCTTTGCCCTTACTCCTGCGAATCTTGAGCCTGTCTTAACCAGCGTTACAAGGCAGTTCGGAGGGCCCGAGGGCAAGGGTGAAATGGAAAAATTTAAGAAGGAATTTGCATCTCACTTGTGGATTGTGGTGATGACTCGGAATAAAGGACTCCAATCCGCAACGGAGGTGTTGACTCGAGTTCAACTCACAACGCCGATCACGGCCCTTCAAGGCTACAGCTCAACTGGCTATGCCAGTATGGAGGTCAAAGAAGGAGGAAAAGGAAAAGAAATGGCATCAGTCAACTGGAATTACATAGAACCCGCCATCACTGCGGTCACCCTTATTGGTGTTCAGCCAAAAGACTTTGCAGGCAAGCCCCCTTACTCGAAGAAAGACATGAGCATCTGGTCCAGAGACTTCAGGTTATATTTTGAATTAGCTGAAGTGAAATCAAAAGAAGGGGTGATTGCTTACGCGTATTAATAGGCGCAGCCGCAAAAGCCAGTAGTTTTTTCTCTTTTCCTCAAGATATCTCACCGCATTTCCAGTACTCGCCCGAGATCCCCGGGTTCCGTAAGCATGAGAGCCGGCTTATGCCAATTGTCTGAAAGGCGATCATGTTATATGACCATCCTCAATGGAAAACTTTTTTGCCACTTGCCCGCGCGGTCTGGAACAGCTCCTGACAGAGGAACTGCAACAACTGGAAGCGGGAAACATCCATGCCGTAGGGGGTGGAGTCGAGTTCCGCGGTGATTTTCCCCTGTGTTACCGGGCCAATCTGGAAAGCCGCATCGCGAGCCGCATTCTGTGGCAGGTGGCGACGGACCGCTACCGCAATGAGGACGATATTTACCGCGTCACTTACGCGCTGCAATGGAACGACTGGTTTGAACCGGCTCTCACCATACGGGTCAACGTCACGGCCACCAGGTGCCCTCTCAGGAGTCTCGGCTTTGCGACCCTCAAAATTAAGGACGCGGTGTGCGATAAATTCCGCCGGCTCTCGGGCCGCCGTCCCAGCGTGGACACCCGGCGGCCCGATGTGCGCATCCAGGGCTATCTCACAGATCGCGGCTTTACCCTTTATCTCGACACCACGGGGGACCCCTTGTTCAAGCGGGGGAAGCGCATATCTGTGGGAGAGGCGCCGCTCAGGGAAAATCTCGCCGCCGGGGTCTTGCGCCTGGCCGGATGGGTGCCCGGCACTGTGCTGCTCGATCCCATGTGCGGCAGCGGCACGTTCCTGCTGGAAGCGGCGCAAATCGCCCTCGATATCGCGCCCGGTTTAGGACGCCATTTCGCTTTCGAGAAACTGAAAAATTTTGATGCGCGCCGCTGGCGGGAGCTATTGCAGCAAAGCGCGGCCCGGCAAAAACCCGGGGGCCCGCTTTCCATTTACGGCAGCGATCTCTCCGGCGAGGCGTTGCAATCGGCCCGCGCCAACCTTGCGGCTGCCGGCTTGAAGGAAGTGGTGAGCCTGAAGCAGGCGAATATCCTGGAAATCTCCGCGCCGGCAAAGGAAGGCATCATCGTCACCAACCCGCCTTACGGCGTGCGCCTCGGCGAGCTGCAGGAACTGGCGGAGTTCTACCCGAAGCTGGGGGACGTGCTGAAGAAAAAATTCAGCGGCTGGCGGGCCTACATTCTCAGCGCCGACATGCGCCTGCCGAAGCTCATCCGGCTCGCCGCATCAAGGCGCACGCCGCTTTTCAACGGCCCTCTCGAATGCCGGCTGTTCGAGTACAAGATGGTGGAAGGGGGGATGAGGCAAAAAAAGCCTGAAGCGTAGTGAAACAGCGCTATCGCCGCCGGCAATTTAAGCGCCGGTCGAGATAAGGATCTTCTTATTTGAATTTCTGTCCCCTCTCGTCGCCGATGTCACAATGGCGATGAGGCTCAAACCCATTATTACGAGGAAGGTGGTGTCGAGCGCAGCGACGAATCCCGCCGGATCTGCTGTCGTGGGGCTTGCTCCCGAAAGCCCGGTATGGTGCTCGAAAGCAGCCGTCATCAGGAAGCCGCCGACGGCCACACCTAACACGTTTCCCAGGCCGAATGTCACGTGGTTTGCCGCGGAGGCGAACCCTCTATGCTCTCTGGGCACCAATGCGATCATGCCCACGGAGTTGGCCGGGTTAAAGATTCCATTAGTGATCCCCCCCAGTCCGATCATGAGCGTCGGGAGCAGCCAGTGGGAATTCGGTTGAAAAAATCCCCCGACCAGAAGAGAGACGGTCATAAAGGCGACGCCAAGACTTGCCGGCAAGCGCGGTCCCAGCCTGTCGGTCATGTAGCCGCTGAGCGGCGCCAGGGAGACGGTCAGGATGGCCGGGGCCATGAAGACAAATCCAATAAAGGATGGAGATAGCTGAAGGACTTCCTGGAGGTAAAAGGGGAGGAGAAGAGTGGTAACGCTATAGCACATGGCCACGATCAGGAGACTCAAGGTGCTTAGGGTGAACATGCGATTTTTAAACAGAGCGAGGTCGACGAACGGGCTCGGTGTCTTTGCCTCGTGAACCAGGAGGCCCGAGAGAGAAGCGAGAAAGATGGCTGCCAGAGCGCCTTTCGTTCCCGCTCCGATGATCTCTACCGAGTGGCGGTCGATGAGCAAAACCAGCGTGGTGGTCGTGGTAAAGAGCAAGAGAGCTCCGACGTAGTCTACAGCGCGGCGCTGGACGGATATCGTGCGGCTCTTAAAGCCCCCGATAGTCAGCAAGGCCCCGATGATCCCGATGGGAACAATAAAGAAAAAGGTCCAACGCCAGTGAAGGTAGTCGATCATGAGTCCGCCGATGGTAGGACCCAGCAAAAAGCCAATATGGTGAGCGGTGGTCATGTAACCCTGGGCCCTGCCTGCCAGTTCTTCGGGCACGGCCTCAGCGGCCAGAGCCCGGCTGGAAGACTGTATCATCGACCCGCCCACTCCCTGGAGAAAGCGAAACAGGATGAGCTGCCATATGTTTTGCGACAGGCCGCAGAGAAGCGAGCCCAGGGAAAAGACGGCAAACCCCACGCTAAAGACCTTTTCTCTACCCCAGAGATCACTGAGCCGGCCAAAGATGAGCGAGAGGCCGATGTTGGAAAACTGGTAGGCGAGCAGCGCCCAGGAGATGCCGATCAGGTCGGTTCCCAGGCTGCTGGCCAGTGTCGGCATGGAGATGTTGAAGATCCTGTTGGCCGTTCCCGAAAAGAAGGTCGCCAACATAGCCGTGGCCAGAAGCAGGCGATTAATGCGCTTGTCCATTGTGATGTTTCTTTCTCCTTATCGCAAAGGAGTGGAGGGCTTCAATGGATCGAGCGCACCCTGCCTCGAATCTTTTCTAACTTTTGGTGTTGATACGGTTCTTTTTCTGCCAGGAGGATTGACATAAGATGCGACAGGAAGGTTTTAGATGGCGCCAAAGACAAGTCATCCGGTTGAGGAACGTATCATCCAAATTGCCGAGCCATTCCACTGCGCGGTAGGGACAAAGCCGTGAGTGGTGGCAAAGGGGTGTCAGGAACCTTTTCGCGGAGCAGCAACAGCGCCGAGCGTTCGTGAAGTTCTTCGCCTACGGCCGCTGGCATCTGGCACCGTGCCCGCCCTGCATAAAAACCTAATCCTAGCTCGACACGATAACCTAAAAATGGTACAACATAATAACCTAATGAGGGAATAACGCGAAAACCTAACAAGCGCGCAGCGCCAAAACCTAATGATAGGACACGCTCATGGCGACACCGCAGGAGAAACTGGTCGAATCCCTTGAAGCCCTGAGGGCGCTTCAGGACCGGGGTGTCGCCGCCATCCGGGCCGCCGACCTCAAACGGGTGCACCGGGAGCGCCTGCTCAAGAACGGCTTCCTGCAAGAGGTCATGAAGGGCTGGTATATAGCCGCGCGCCCGGACGAGGCCGCCGATGAGAGCACAGCCTGGTATGCCTCCTTCTGGGCCTTCTGCGCCGCCTATCTGCGCGAGCGCTTTGGCAGCGACTGGTGCCTGTCACCGGAGCACTCCCTGTCCCTGCACGCCGGCAACTGGGCCGTGCCGCCGCAGCTTGTGGTGCGCTCTCCCAGCGGCGGCAACAAGGCCACGGCGTTGCCCTACGGCACTTCACTGTTCGATGTTCGCGCCGCTCTACCTGACGCAAAGGATACCGAAGAGAGGGAGGGGCTGCGGCTGTTCTCGCTGCCCACGGCCCTGATAGCCAGTTCGCCCGGATTCTTCGACAACAATCCCACTGACGCACGCGCGGCCCTTGCGACCATCCGCGATGCTTCGGAAGTGCTGGACCGCCTTCTGGAGGGCGGGCGCAGCAAGATCGCCGGACGGCTTGCGGGAGGGTTCCGCAACATCGGACGCGACCGGATCGCCGATGACATCCTGAAGACCATGCGCGCTGCCGGTTATACCGTGCGCGAACAGGACCCGTTCAAAAGCAGGATTGATCTTGTGCTGCCGAGGCGCGAGGCGTCCCCCTACACGGGCCGCATACGCCTCATGTGGCGGCAAATGCGCGGGGCGGTGATCGACAGTTTTCCCTCGTCACCCGGACGACCGAAGAATATCGACGCCTATCTCAAGCACGTGGACGAGGTCTATGTCACCGACGCCTATCACTCGCTGTCCATCGAAGGCTACCGCGTCAGCCCGGCGCTGATCGATCGCGTCCGCCGCGGCAACTGGAACCCCGACGCAAATAAGCAAGACCGCGAGCATCGCAATGCGCTTGCCGCGCGCGGCTACTGGCTCGCCTATCGGGCAGTGCAGAAGAGCCTGCGGAGGGTGCTGCGCGGCGAAAATCCGGGAGCCGTTGCTGATGAGGATCACCGCGCCTGGTACCGTGAGTTGTTCGCGCCGAGCGTGACCGCGGGATTGCTGCGGGCGGCCGACCTTGCCGGTTACCGCAATGGGCCTGTTTTCATCCGGCGCTCGATGCATGTTCCGCCTAACCGCGAGGCGGTGCATGATGCCATGCCGGTGTTTTTTGAAATGCTGACGCACGAGACCGAGCCGTCGGTGCGGGTCGTGCTCGGCCACTTCATCTTCGTCTACATTCACCCCTATATGGACGGCAATGGGCGTATCGGTAGGTTCCTCATGAACGTGATGCTGGCGGCGGGCGGATACCCCTGGACAGTAGTGCCGCTGGAACGGCAGGACGCCTACATGGCCGCTCTCGAAGAGGCAAGCGTGCGGCAGAATATCGTGCCATTGGCCGATTTCCTTGCGCGACTTGTCGATGCGGGACTTCGCGGTAAGACAGTAGCCAAGCTGCCGGCAGCCGGTGATCCACGCGCGGGCCGTTGATCACAAACCGGCATTTGAGTTTGTAGCGGTCGCCGGGCCCGTGCGCGCGCCGGCGATCGTCTTGAATGCGCTGCTGGACCGAAAAAAGACTCCCGGTACATTTTCTCCGCCCAGTGTTAATCGGAGAACGCCGTATGGTTCGCCTGATTGGGTGCAGCGCAGGGCGATTGAACTCGGCTTGGAGGCAAGCCTTCGACCGAGAGGACGTCCCCGGAAGGAATAGAATAAAAGTAGAATGTCCCCTTTTCTTTTTTCCCTTGACAAGCTGTAGCTTTAAAACTACTATGAGTTATGGAAGTTTCGGAAAAACAGGTCGAGAACTACAAGCTTCCTGACGGTAGCTGTCCTTTTGACGATTGGATGGATTCACTCCGGGACCGACGAGCAAGGGCTAGAATTCGCGCACGGGTCGCTCGCGTCCGATTGGGAAACTTGGGCAAGTGTGAGCCTGTCGGTGGCGGCGTTCTGGAACTCAAAATCGACTACGGACCGGGTTATCGTGTTTATTTTGGCCAGGCGGGGATCAAGTTGGTTATTCTGCTTTGCGGCGGGGACAAAAGTTCACAAGCTGAGGACATAAGGAGAGCTATCGACTATTGGGAGGACTATAAAAAGTAGGAGTTCACAATGGCTAAAAGCAAAAGTTATCAAAGTAGTCTTTTGGAATCTCTCAAAGATCCTACGGAAGCAGTGGAATATTTGAATGCTGCTCTGGAAGACGGGGAGCCTGAGGTTTTTCTTCTGGCTTTGAGAGATGTCGTCGATTCGTATGGTGGAATGGGCAAGCTCGCGGCGTCTACTTCGCTGAACAGGGAAAATCTTTACAGGATGCTTTCAACGAAAGGGAATCCGGAGTTTTTTAGTTTGTCCACGGTCCTCGATGCCGTCGGCTTCCGATTGGCAGTCGAATCCAAGACCGCTGCGCTTTCAAAAACCAAAAGTGGAGTTTCAAAGCTGGTTCTTCATGCCAATATGACTCAAGTGAAGGAACCTGCAGCCAAGTACGCGCTCGCCGCGGATTCGGAATCGCGCACCAAGAGCGCGATATCACTTAGAACAAGTGACGACAAAGAAGTGGGGACGCTCGACTTTGATTACAGTGCGGGAGCCTTAATCCTCCAGGTCACAGGGGATCTGCCACTCAAACGGGTCCAAGAAGCGGAAATTCAAACACAGGATGGCAACGTATATTCAGGAGAGGTTTCGGTGGAAGGGAAGAATCGAATGGTCTTGCTCAGAAAAAAGAAGGTATTCCCTAAAGACGTGTCGCAAATTATTTTAACAATGTCAGAATAGGCGATGGACGACCAAATCACACGACTTGATTGGTTGTTAAGCCGAATTCAACTTCTGGATCCTCCTTACCAAGGGTCAGCGGAAGGCAAGGAGCTATACCAACAGATATGCAAGCTCGTATTTGAGGACCAACTTTTTCTGCGCATATGGTCTGAGCCAACATTGAACCAACTCGAACAACTGTTTCAGACTGAAAGGCCCGACGAGGAGTTATTTGGATCCGAATTAGAGGATATTCGTAAGCGAACGATCGAAGTGAGAGAAGTCAATGATTGTTTCTTCGGCATCATCGACCCAAATACTACGAGCCAGGATCTCTGCGAATTATTGGCGAAACTTCAATGCCTTCCCGAGGATTTTAGCAATCGGTTAGATGCGTCCGGTCGGCTACAAGAAATCAGAAATCAAGACCGATGTACTTTTGAGAAAGTCGAGTGGTTTCTAGAATTTCTTAAAGACGACCTCAGCCTAGATTTGACCGCAAAAGACTCAATCAGAGGAGTCCTCGAATCGCTCAAAAGTCGTGAAGCGATAGGAAAAGTAAACGCTTTATTGGTTAAAGGAACTGCCAAGGCGATAGCCGTCTCGCTCCACATTAAGATTCAGCCTGGTACTGGCCAAGTCTCCTGCCAAGTAAATGGGAGCGAAGATTTCAAGGCCGCCGTCAGGAGAGCTCAATCCGCGATGCGAGACCGAGCGTATTTGTCCGGATCGGAAGATGTCTTGTATACGCTTCATCTCACAGACGCGCGCTATCAAGGATCATCTCTTGCTTTGGCAGCTTCGGTAGCAATGCATGATGTGAAGCTGAACCTTGCAACTGACCCGTACACTGCCTTCACGGGAGACATCGATTTGGATGGTCAGGAGTGGACGATTAAACAGGTTGGCAGTGTGATCCAAAAAATCGCTGCTGCGAAGCAAGCTGGATGTCGACGAGTATTTATTCCTCGCTTGAACTATGCGGAGATAACGGGCTCGTCGGACATCAAAATCTGTGGCGTAGATTCCTTGATAGATCTCTTCGTTCAACTGCGACCAAATCGTCAACTACTACCGAGTAAGTCTCTGCAAGGCAGAAAAATTACGCTTCTCCAACAGTACTGCATGGAACGCGGATGGGACTTGCCAGCACCGCAGCCGATTCAAGCGGGAATTCAATTCAGTATCGTTCCTCTGGAGATCCCCCCACTAAAAGTTCAAATTTACAATACCGGCACACATACAGCCAGGACTATTTCACAAAAGGAGTATTTGGAAGTTCTGTCGCTGCTTAACACGATAGATCAACCGGAAACGCCGATTCGAAGTGTTAATCAAACCCTGACTGTCCAAAACTCCACGCTACAGGACCAGATACAAAGTGAGCTCGAAAAACTCAACCCCACGGAATCGTGCTCGGAGCAATACTGCAAATATTCTTTTAAATTTGCTGGCAAGGATGAAACACTCACGATTAAACAGTACAACAGCGGTAAGTTAACCCTTCAGGGATCAGCGGGTTCTCTTTACAAGTCTGTTCTCGAATGCATCGTCCCACTTTATAACATCCATTTCCCGAAGGCAGAAATCAGCGTGGAAAGTTTACTCGGTTTAAACGCCAGTAAGCCCATCGTGCAAGGGCAAGCTTCGAACAAAGAACTTGTTGAAGTCCCTCTGCCGCACATCGGAACTGATGAGTCCGGTAAGGGAGATTATTTTGGCCCGATGGTGATCGCAGGCGTTCTAATCGATTCAACGACAGAGACCACTTTGAAGGAGATAGGTGTCAAAGACTCAAAGACGCTTACCGATAAGCGGTGCAGAGAGTTAGCGGCGAAAATTCGCAACTTACTTCCGGGAAAATATCACGAAGTTGAGATAGTACCAGAAAGCTACAATCGACTTTACGGTGAGTTCGAATCCGAAGGCAAAAACCTCAACCATTTACTCGCCTGGGGACACGCGAGAGCGATCGAAAGCCTACTTCAAAAGGAGACGTGTTCTCATGCGATTGCGGATCAGTTCGGGGACGAAAATTATATCCGCTCCAAGCTAATGGAGAAGGGAAAGAAGCTTCAACTTATCCAGCTTCCGAAAGGCGAACGTTATATAGCGGTTGCCGCAGCTTCGATTTTAGCACGCGATAAGTTTCTCTCACGTATGGAAATTCTTCGAGAAACCGTCGGCATTGAGCTACCTAAAGGGGCATCCGATACCGTAGTCCACGCGGGGAAACAGTTTGTGCAAACCTACGGCGAAGAATCACTAGGGAAGGTTGCGAAGCTCCACCACAAGACGACAGAAAAGATTAAAGGGTCAAAATATGACTGAACTTGCCAATGAAGAATCTGTTATCGCCGAGCCGAGTAATCGTTTTGAGATAAGCAAAGAAGCGAACGACCTCAGAAAGAAGGGTGAGTTCGACAAAGCACTGGCGTTTTACCGCGAGTTGTCAAAGGACGCCGCCGACTCCTACTCAGCAGCAGGGCTTCTCCACTGCCTTAGAAAACTTCATTTATTCGACGAGGCTTTGCCGCTTTGTACGCTCGCAAATCAGAAGCACATGACACTTGACTGGTACCGCAACGAGGTCGTCTGGACTCTGATTCAGGGTAAACTGCAAGGACTTGACGAGTCGGCAACGGTAGATGATGTCGAGAGTGCGGCTGAATTAATTCTCGCTCTTGAACCGAAGAGTGCCACAACAAGATGGAGTATAGTACGTCGGGTTCTAAAATCTGCAAAGTTAAGGAATAGGTGGGACATCGTTTTGAAATGGATCAAAAGAGTAAATCCGGATGAACTGTCGACAACGCCTATGAAAGATGATCGTGGTCGTGATGGCTGGTGCGAGCAGGCTATTTGGCATAATTTCCGTATTCGCTCAGAGATTGGAATCGGTGATAAGCAGCAAGCGATTGTCGCTGCGCAACGTGCAATCGGTCTCTTCCCACAGCAAGCAAAATTTTTTAAACGGCTGGAGGCTCTCGGAAACTTTCTCCTCGGCAGACTGGTTGAAGCCGAGCTACTTTACAGCAAGCTTTCTAGTGGCGGAAGATCAGATTGGTGGATACTAAACGAACACGCTCACGTTCTGCGGGACCTTGGTAAACATCAAGAAGCGCTAGCCTTGATGTGTAAGGCCGCTCTTTCAAATAAGAAACTCGAATTGCTTGTCTCTCTTTTTTCAGATATTGGCTTTCTCTGTCACAAAACAGAACTGAAACAAGATGCAAGAAATCATCTTCTTTTATGCAAGTACATTAGAGAAAAACAAGGATGGTCAATTCCCCAGGCCGTTGGTTCCGCAATTTCAGTGTTAGACAAAGAATTACCAAACATCGCCGCCCCGGCAGACCTTAATGCGGCGCTAGCTGAATGCCAAAAATTCTGGAGAAGAACCGTGGAAACACAACACGACTCCCGCGAGCCGTCACTTAAAAGTAGAGGAGTGAAAAGGATGCTAAAAGGAAAGTTAAAAATGGGGCCTCCGGAAAGGTCGTATTGCTTCCTACTTTCAGACACAAGAGAGTCCTATTTCTGTCGAAAGAGTGATCTGCCTCAAGGCGCGACTGATGGCGTGATGCTCCAATTTGACGCGATGCCGTCGTTCGACAAGAAGAAAAACCAGGAATCCTGGAAAGCCGTCAACGTGCGAACCGTATGATGTGTTCGGAGCCCGGAAACGAGATTAGGGGACGAGCTGAATATCTCGTAGGAAGCGAGGAGGCCGCTCAAAAATAGCTTCTAAAGTCGACCTGGTCAGGTTGGCAGGCAGGAAGCGATCACATTGTGAAGTTGATTGAAAATTTAACCCGGCGTGATTTGCGTTTGCGAAAAGCAGCGCGACCACTCAAAGTGGCGTCATGAAAACTAGTATTGTGTCCCTGGAGTTTCACAGGCAGGATTATGAGCCCGAACTCTTTGCGAGCTTTAAAAACCTGACAGAATGTCAAAAGGCAAGACCTGGCTCACACGTGAACCTGTGACCCGTGCGTAGACCCAGGGTCTGGTGATTCAACGGAAAGAGAGCTTATGGACACCCTTTCTCCACTCCGGTCTTCATTCGGGACTTTCTTGCTGGGAATATTTGCCACCCTGTTTGTTCAGTGGTTAAACGCTTATTGGGCTAAATTGCGCAAGATCGATGAAACTAAGCTTGGCTTATACATGTCATGGATGCCCTATCTTGCGGAGTGGTATGTTGCAGGTGTCTCACCGGCCCTATCACCACCTGACCCACAGGCTTTTCAGAAAAAGAAATGGGAAATTCTAGGTACTTTGCAGATTATGGGATCGACTGGAGCTATGATCTCATTTATGCTCTTTTCCGAACTAGCCGAACTCGCTTTCAACAAAGATCAAAGTTTTAATCGCGATGAGTTCCATGAGGCTTTCTCAAATCTGAATTATCATTTTTGTTGTGAGATTCATGGAGAAAAACTCAACCAGTCACAACATAAGCCATTTGAGACAGTCAGGCGGTGGCTTTCTGACGGGTTCCAAAAGTTCCTATCGACGATCAGGTCTAAAATGAAGTAGGGGCTCGGAATTCCAGGGGCGCAACACTAATTTCTTCTTGACGAGAAGGGTTGAAATCGAGTAGCGTCCGCCGCATGGCTAGGATTTCGAGTCGGCAGTAGTAGCAGTAGTAGAGTCGGGTCTTGTATTTTGATGCCGCCTTTTTCTTGCAGCAAGATTCGGTTGGATTCTCCGTCAATTCAATTTTAGTAGGCCGGTAGCATTCGGAGTTTGGCCTCGCAGCTCAAATCGATCGTTGATTACTCAATCGGCCAGCGGGGCTGAATCTTATAAGGCAGTTTGGCCACGATCTTCGACGCGGCTTCCTGGGCCCGGCTTAAGACGCGGTCCACATCGATAGTCAGGATCTTTCGCTTCTCCATGACGATTTTGCCGTCGATGATCGAAGTCTCCACGTCCGCCCCCTCGCCGGAATAGACCAGGTTCGGCACGATTGAAAAATCGTGCATCGGGATCCAGTTGGAGCGCCGGGTCTCGACGATAATCACGTCGGCCTTCTTGCCCTTTTCCAGAGAGCCGATCTCCTTTTCCCACTGCAGCGCCCGCGCCCCGTCGGTAGTCGCCATCTCCAACGCCTTTTCCGGCGGGATCAGATCCGGAATCAAACGGATCTCTTTGTGGACGGTCGCTACCTCGTACATGGTGCGGAACATATCCAGGCTGTTGTTCGCCGCGCTGGAATCGCACCCCATCGCGACGGTGATGCCCATCTCCAGCATCTCAGGAAATTTTCCGATGACCGCAGCGCCATAGGCCCCATGAAGCGTCGCTCCGGGATTGTGGCAGATCTTCGTGTCGTGATCTTTGAGCATTTTGACTTCGTCGTTGGTCAGGACCGCCATGTGGGTAAGGAGCCAGTTGGGCTGAAGCACGCCCAGTTTGTTCATATAGGCGATGGTGGTCATCCCGGTTTTGCGCCTCACCCATTCAACCTGGTCTTTGTTTACCGCAGCGTGCATTTGGACCAGCACGCCGTCTCGTTCCGCGGCCTGCTTTACCCGGCGGTAAAGCTCGTCGGTGACGTTCGGCTCGACCCTGAGGGCGTAAGAGGCCCGGATGCGGCCGTTCTCTTTTCCATGCCAGTCGCGCACCAGTTTTTCTTCGGCCTTCATCGTCTCATCGGTCGAGAGCTTGCCCAAAAGTCCATCAGGCAGAGGGCGGTCCTGGCTCCACTGGTCCATTCCTGACCACGACACGATGCCGCGCATGCCGCTTTCAACAAAGGCCCTCGCTACATTTTCCATTTTGTAGCCGCCCGGGTCGGAGCCGGTGGTTGTTCCGGTCCGGATCATCTCGGCGCAGCAGAGGATGGCGCTTAAATAAGTGTACTCGTCGCTTTGGTTAAGCAAAACCTCGTAAGGATAGATCCGGTCGTAGCACCAGGCGATAAGGTCCACGTCATCGCCCAGACCACGGGATAGCATCTGTACGTTGTGAATGTGCGCGTCCACCAGACCGGGCATGATGATCCGGTCTGTGGCATCGAAAACCTTCTCGGCCTGAAAGCCTTTGAGCGCATCGCTCTTTCCAATATCTACAATCCGGTCGTTCTCGATCGCCACGGCGCCGTTCTTGATGATCCGGCGGCGCGGGTCCATAGTGATCACAGTGCCGTTCTTAATTAAAATGCGTCCCATGAGATGCCCTCCATCCTTATGGCGAGTATCACACACAAAACTTTGCTGTCAAACTGGCGGCCATACCACCACACTTTTCAACGTAGAGCTAGAGCTTGAGTTGACACAGGACTTTCTTTAGGGTTAGCTATTTCTTTTATTCCGACTGAAAGGGAGGAGAGAGATATGAAGAGACGGATTGCTCTGGTTTTTCTCGCGGTGCTATTGACGGCGGTTTTCACGAGGCCCGCTATGGCCAAGGACCGATTGGCCATGGGCTACTCGAGCGCGAGCGGGGTCTTCGCTGGTCTCTGGGTGGCCCACGAAGGAAAACTGTTCGAAAAATACGACATCGATTCCCACCTGGTGCTGATCGCTTCAGGATCGCTGATGGTCCAGGCGATGCTGGGAGGCGATCTCCCAATATCTGCCGCCGCCGGGAGTGCCGCCGTCGATGCCAGCCTGGGCGGGGCGGACATCGTCATGGTGGGGTCGCTTGTCAAGGTCCCCGCTTTCTACATCATGGCCTTGCCGGATATCAAAACGATTGAAGAGCTGCGCGGGAAGAGCGTTGGCGTGACACGTTTTGGCTCCTCTACCGATTTCACGATGCGCTATGTTCTGCGCAAGGCCGGGCTTGAGCCCGGTCGCGATGTGACCATGATCCAGACCGGGGATCTTTTTGCCGCTGCTGCGATGCTCCGTACGCGGGCTATCGTGGCCGCTCCCTTTTCCAGTCCCACGAACCTCCGGGCCGAGGAGGCGGGCGCGCGGGTTCTGCTCAATATGGGCAAGGCCGGTGTCTACTTTCCTCACGATGCATTTATGGCGCGCCGTTCTTTTGTTAATGCCAACGAGGATCTGGTGCGCCGTTTCTTGAAGGGCTATTCCGAGGGGGTTTATCGTCTCTACAGCGATCCGGTGTTCAGCAAGCGCGCGATTGGGAAATATGCCCGCGCAACCGACGCCAGGACACTCGACGCGGTTTACCAGTACGCCGTGGATTATGTGGACAAGATTCCTTACAACACGCGCGAAGGCATCCAGGAGGTTTTGAATCAGGCGGCCCCAAGAAACCCCAAGGCCAAAACCGCCAGTCCGGATACTTTTTATGACGACCGCTTCATAAAGGAGCTTGAGACATCGGGGTTTTATAAACAGCTTTGGGGGAAATAGCATGGCAAGAGTAGGATTTGCATTAGGATACGGCAAGTTCACCAACGCGAGAGAAATAGCGGGCTTGATGCAGCAGGCGGAAGAGCGCGGCTATGAGATGGGTTTCTTTTCCGAGACCATCGAGCTTATGCGCGATTCCGTCACCGCGCTGGCGGCTATCGGACTTGCGACCAAACGATTGGTCCTAGGCTCAACCCAGATCGTGCGCCTGCGCGGCCCTGTCGTGATGGCTCAAACTCTGGCGAGCCTGGACGAGTTGACCGGTGGCCGCATGACTCTCGCCCCGGGCGCCTGCACCAAGAGCCACGCCAGGGTCCACTCGCTCGAAACCGAGTTGAATGTCACTCCCGCGGAGGTGCTTAAAGAATATATCGAGTCGATGCGGCTGCTGCTCACCGGCGAGAAGGTCTCCTATCACGGCAAGTACGTGAACTTCGACAACGCGGGACTGGCGTGGAAGCCGGCGCGCAACTATATTCCGCTCTACGTCCCTGCCACCAGTAAAACGGGGTTGCGCCTTGCCGGCCAGATTGGTGACGGCGTTGTGCTCAACGCCGTCTGCTCACCGGAGTACACCGAGAACGCGCTCAAGATCATCAAGGACGCGGCTGAAGCGGCGGGCAGGGATTGGTCTAAATTCGAGGTGGCTCAGCTCATCAATTGCTCCGTGGAGGACAATCACAAAAAAGCGCTCGACGAGGTGCGCTGGGAAGTGGCCACCAAGCTCGATCCCATTCAGCTCCCGTTTATTGCAGGTCCCAAGATGCGCGTCGGCGAACCTTACATCAGGAAAGAAGACATCCCGATCTTCGAGAATGCCCATGCTAAAGGCGGCATGGAAGGCTTGATCAAGGCTGTCCCTGACTCCTATGTCGAAGGAATGACCGCAAGCGGGACGCCCGACGAGGTCAAGAAACGGGTCCAGCGTTACCGCGAGGCCGGCGTCAAGCTTCCGTTGCTTCGTCCGGCGGCTAACCATCAAACACAGCGGCTGCTAGAGCTGTTCACCCAGTAGGCGATCCAATCGATAACGGCCTTGAGGACAGAGATGATGGAGGATAGAGGATCGAGGATAGCGAGTTAATCCATCCTCAATCCTCGATCTTCGATTCTCGGCTTTATGTATCGCGTCGGCGTTGACATCGGCGGGACGTTCACTGACCTCCTTTTGGTAGGCGAGGATCGATTAGCCGTTATCGGCAAGACGCTCACCACCCCGGGTGACCCGAGCCTTGCCGTGGAGACGGCGTTGCGGGAGGCGCTCGACGACGGCTTTGCGAAGGCGAGCGAGCGCGGAACGCTGGTACACGGCACGACCCTGGTGACTAACGCCCTGATCGAGCGCAAGGGGCCGTTGACGGCGCTGCTCACGACCGCCGGTTTCCGGGACGCCTTGGAGATTGGGCGGGAGCACCGCTACGAGCTTTACGATCTCAATCTGGAACTCCCGAAGCCTCTTGTCCCGCGCCACCTGCGCTTCGATGTGCCTGAGCGAACTGCGGCCGATGGCAGCGTGCTGGAGTCCCTGGACGAAGAGTTTGTTCGCCGGCTGGTGGCGGAGTGTCGGGCCAAGGGCATCAGGGCCATCGGCGTCTGCTATTTAAATAGCTTTCGCAACCCTAAGCACGAGCGGCGCACCGCCGAGATTATCGCCGAGGTGGCCCCTGAGATCCGGGTTTCACTGAGTTCGGAAGTCGTGGCCGAGATCCGCGAGTTTCAGCGCACGAGTACCACCGTAGCCAACGTTTACGTGCAGGAGCGCGTGGCGAAATACCTGGAAGAGCTGGAGCAGCGCTTGAAGCGTCTCGGCTTTGTGGGGAGCTTCTTCGTCATGCTCTCCAGCGGCGGCATCGCTACGGCTGAAACCGCAGCCCGCTTTCCGGTGCGCCTGTTGGAATCCGGGCCGGCGGCCGGCGCTTTGGCTGCGGCCCATCAGGGCGTTCTCGCCGGCTGTCCGGATCTGCTCTCTTTCGATATGGGCGGCACGACGGCTAAACTCTGCGCGGTCGAGGGCGGTCATCCGTTGAAGGCGCACGAGTTCGAAGTGGACCGGGTGTACCGTTTCAGACGCGGAAGCGGGCTTCCGATAAAGATCCCGGTTATCGACATGATCGAGATCGGGGCCGGTGGGGGTAGCATTGCGCGCGTGGATGCGCTTGGATTGTTGAAGGTGGGGCCGGAAAGCGCCGGCGCCGAGCCTGGACCGGCGTGCTACAGTCAAGGAGGGCAGGAGCCCACGGTAACCGATGCCGATCTGGTCCTGGGATACCTCGACCCCGGCTACTTCCTCGGTGGCAATATGCGCCTTGATCTTGAGGCGGCGCGGCGGGCGCTGTCGCTCCTGGCCCGGCGTCTCGGCCTGAGCGTAGAGCAGGTCGCCTGGGGTATCCATAAGATCGTGAATGAGAATATGGCCAACGCCGCGCGCGCCCATCTGGGCGAACGCGGTAAGGACCCGCGGCGTCTGCCGCTATTTGCCTTTGGCGGCGCAGGGCCGGTGCACGGCTACCGGGTGGCGGAGATTCTCCATCTTCCTGCCCTCATCTCTCCCTTCGGCGCCGGAGTGGGTTCTACCTTTGGCCTCCTGGTGGCGCCTCTGGCGTTCGACTTTGTTCGCAGCGCCTATAGCCGTCTGGATGGTCTGGAATGGAATTTTGCCAATAGCCTTCTCGCCGAGATGGCTGGTGAGGGGAGCGCGGTGCTGGAAAGCTCCGGTCTCTCTACCTCGGAGATTTCATACCAGCGCAGTGCGGACATGCGCTACGTCGGCCAGGGGCACGAAGTTTCCGTGCCGCTGCCGGACGGTATTTTGGGCGAACAGCATCTCCCTCAGATAACGGCGGCCTTTGAACAGATCTATCGGACGCTCTACGGCCGTAAAGGGCCGGATGTTCCCCTGGAGGTAATTAACTGGCGCGTTGTCGCCAGCGGGCCGCAAGCCGACATGGACTTTCGCCTGCCGGCGGCCGCCAACGGCTCGGCCAAAGCGCTCAAAGGTTCACGTCTCGCCTATTTTCCGGAGCATGGCCGTTATGTAGAGACATCGGTGTATGATCGTTATGCCCTGGTATCAGGCACGAGCTTCAGCGGTCCGGCAATCGTTGAGGAGCGAGAATCAACCCTGATCGTAGGCGCCCGGGGACGCGCCCGGGTGGACGAGCGGCTAAACGTAATCGTGGAGTTTGCCGATGGCTGATTCCCTTCGACCAGGCTCAGGGCAGGCCATCGATCCCGTTACCCTGGAGGTGATCTGGAACCGGTTGCTCTCCGTCGCCACCCAGCAGCAGGACGCGCTCATGCGGACCGCGTTCAGCACGATCGTGCGCGAGAGCCAGGACCTCGCCTGCGGGATGTTCGACACGCAAGGCAGAATGATCGCCCAGTCGGTAAGCGGTACGCCCGGCCACATCAACGCGATGGCCACCTCCATGCGCCATTTTCTCGCGGCTTTCCCGCCGCGCACGCTGGCGCCCGGCGATGTGTTGATCACCAACGATCCATGGATGACCGCGGGCCAGATCAACGACATCACTATCACCACGCCTATTTTTAAAGAGGGGCGAATGGTGGCCCTGTTCGCCAACACCTGCCACAGCGCGGATATCGGCGGGCGCATCCTTTCGGCAGAAGCGCGAGAGGTGTTCGAAGAAGGGCTGCGCATCCCCATCATGAAGCTGTTTGACCTCGGCGAGCCGAATAAAGTTCTGTTGCAAATCGTTCGCTCCAATGTGCGGCTGCCGGACGAGGTGGTGGGGGACTTTTATGCCCAGACCGCCTGCAATGACGCCGGCGGACGCGCGCTCCTTGAGATGATGGCTGAATTCGGCCTGGACAGCATTGACCCGGTGGCCGATGAGATTATCCGGCGCTCGGAGGATGCCGTGCGTGCTAAGATCCGCGAGCTGCCGGGTGGCGAGTGGCAGAGCGAGACCTGGAGCGACGGTTTCGAAGAACCCATTGTTATCCGCTGCTCCGTGCGCATCTCCGGAGATGAGATCTTTATCGATTTTACCGGGTCTTCTCCCCAAAGCACGCGCGGCATCAACGTTGTGCTGAACTATACCCACGCCTATGCCAGCTTTGCGGTCAAGGCGGCGGTCTACCCCGATGTGCCACACAATGAAGGGAGCTTCCGTCCCGTTCACGTCACCGCGCCACCCGGAACTATTTTGAACGCCCTTGACCCGGCCCCGGTGGCGAGCCGCCAGGCAGTCGGCCATTTCGTTCCCAGTGCTATCTTTGCGGCTCTGGCCGGGGCCCTTCCGGGCCGCTTGATGGCTCCCAGCGCGGACCCCATCTGGCTGAGCGTCTGGCGCGGCCAGAACCCGCCCTTTACGCTCACCATCTTTCAGGTCGGCGGCACCGGCGCCCGACCCACCAAAGATGGTCTCAGCGCCGTGGGCTTTCCCAGCGGTGTTGCCGGCGTCCCTGCCGAGGTGATAGAAAGCCTATCTCCGGTTGTGATGCGCCGGCGCCAGCTTCGTTCCGACTCCGGAGGTCCTGGCGCCTGGCGTGGTGGTCTGGGACAGCAAAGCGAGTTTGGGAGGCGGGGAGCAGGCCGATGGAGCGTGAGCCCTATTGTGGACCGCAGCAGGTTTCCTGCGCCAGGTCTCCTCGGCGGCAAGTCAGGCGCGCCAGGCGAACTGATCCTGAGCAGCGGAGAACGTCCCAATCCCAAGTCTCTGATCGATCTCGTGCCGGAACAGGTTATTCATTTGAACACGCCCGGAGGTGGCGGCTACGGCGATCCGTTCAGCCGTGATCCAGAGCGCGTGCGCCTCGATGTTATAGAAGGGTACGTAAGCCCCGAGGCTGCGGCGAGGGAGTATGGCGTGGATGTCCGTTTTACTGGTAAGGACGAGGAAATGGTCCGGCTGCCGGAGCAGTGGGTGATTGACGAGGCTGCGACCGCGAAGCTAAGAAATCGAAGATCGAAGATGGAGGATGGAGGATAGCGATCTTCGATCATCGATCTTCTATCCTCGGTGATGTTATGGAGCTGAAGAATAGAGTGGCGCTGGTTACAGGCGGGGCAACGGGCATCGGGCGAGCGACGGTTTTACATCTGGCGCGGGCCGGGGCGGCGGGCATCGTGATTAACTACCGGGCGTCTAAGACAGAGGCGGGGCAGCTCGCGACAGAGATCCGTGGCGCCGGCGCGGAGGCGCTTTGTCTTTGCGCCGATGTGAAGAGCGATGAGCAGGTGCGCCTGATGATCCAGCAGGTCGAGAAGCATTTCGGGCGATTGGATGTGCTCGTGAACAACGCAGGCGTGACTCATTGGGTCCAGGTGTCCGACCTCGAGGGGCTGACCGATGCTATGTGGGACGACATTCTAGATACCAACTTAAAGGGAGCGTTCCGCTGTACTCGCGCGGCGGCGCCGCTGCTCGCTAAGACGCAAGGGATGGTGATCAATGTTTCCTCTATTTCCGGAATCGTGGCCCCAGCCACAATATCCTCTCTTGCCTATGGTACGGCCAAAGCCGCATTGATTTATCTCACGCGGGGGTTGGCGGTAGCATTGGCGCCCCAGGTGCGCGTCAACGCGGTAGCACCGGCTTTTACGGATACCAAATGGATGCGGGAGCATTACGGAGATAAGTATGAAGAGATCGTTGCCGGGGCGAGCGCGAGAATCCCGCTCGGCCGCGTCGCCACGCCCGAGGACGTGGCCGCGGCCATTGTGGGCCTGGTCTCCGGCGGTGACTTTGTGACCGGGCAGACGCTGATCGTTGATGGCGGCTTAAGCCTGGGATAGAGAGCAAAGGGTCTTCGATGGGAAAGACTGAAGTGATCGCAGAGATGGAGCGTTATCGATTGGTGGCCGTCGTGCGCTCGAAAAGCTCGCAGGAGGCGCTGCAAACGGTTGAGGGAGTAGCCGAAGCCGGAGTTAAGTTCGTGGAGATCACGTTCAGTGTGCCGGATGCGCTTGGCGTTATGAAGGAGTTGGCGAAGAGAAAAGATCTGTTTGTCGGCGCCGGCACGGTTCTGTCTATCGAGCAGGCCAGGCAGGCCATAGCGGCTGGAGCCCGATTTATCGTTTCACCCACGCTGGAGCTGAACCTCATTTCGATCTGTCGCGAGGCGGATGTCGTCTCCGTCCCCGGGGCCGGGACGGCAACGGAGATCCTTACGGCAATGAGGGCCGGCCCGGATCTGATCAAGCTTTTCCCGGCCGATTGCTTGGGAGGGACGAATTTTGTTCGGCAAATATCCAATACGTTTCTTGGAGCGCGGTTTATGGTTTCGGGGGGAGTGAGCCTGACCAACGTCAGGGATTACGTTGAGTCGGGCGTGGTGGGACTGGCCTTGGGCAGCGCTTTTCTCAGAGAGGTTTTATCCAAGGAAGGACGCAGCGGGCTGGTACAGAAAGTCGTGCCGTTCGTGAAATTGGTAGAGGAGACGCTCAAAAATTCATAATTCAACATTCGCCTATGGATATAAAACTGACACTTGCGTGTGAAGACTACGATCGGACCCGGGCGTTGCGCGACGGCGCGGTAAAAGCTGAAGGGATCGACCTCAACTACCTGACGCTCCCCGTCGAGGAGATCTTCTGGCGCATGCTTAAATTCGAAGAGTTTGATGTAGCGGAGCTTTCGCTGGGGGCTTTTCTCGTCGCTGCCGCTCAGGGACGCCGCCCTTTCATGGCTATCCCGGTATTTCCCTCGCGGACTTTTCGCCACCGTTGCATCTTCGTGACCAGTTCCTCGGGCATCGAGAAGCCGGAAGGTTTGCGCGGGAAGCGGGTAGGAGTGCCCGAATATACCATGACAGCGGCGGTTTGGCTGCGCGGGCTGCTGCAGCATGAATACGGCGTTTCTCCGGGAGAGATCCACTGGCTCCAGGGGGGAGAAGAGCAGCCGGGACGAAAGGATCGGGTCGATTTCGATGTCCCTCCGGGGATCCGTCTGGATGTCATCCCCCAAGATAGAACTCTTAACGAGATGATCGAGAGCGGCGAGATCGACGCCTTGATGTCACCACGCATGCCTACCTGTTTTCTCCGCGGATCGCCGCGTGTGCGTCGGCTCTTTCCCGATTTCAAACAGGTGGAGATGGAATATTTCCGCCGCACACGAATCTTCCCTCTCATGCATGTCATCGTGATCCGGATGCCTGTTTACAGCGAAAATCCCTGGGTCGCCCAAACTCTCTTTAAGGCTTTCTGCGAGGCGAAGGACCTCTGTTTGAGCCAGCTCCACGACTCCAATATTCTCCGCATCAGTCTTCCCTGGACCGTCGCCGAGTACGAGGAAACGAGGCAGCTCATGAGTGAAGACTACTGGCCGTATGGATTTGCCGCCAACCGGCGCGAGTTGGAAATCCTTCATTCCTATCTCCTGGAACAGGGGCTGATAAAGGCGAAGCTGGAATTGGAGAAACTATTTGCGCCGAATACCCTAGAAGCGTTTAAGATATAGAAGGGACTACTTCAGACTGCAGTTGACTATGAGTCAGGTGGAGTCGCCGCGCCGCTTCTCAGATTCCCAAGGGCATCCCTGGGTAGCGGTGGATGTCGTGATCTACACTTTGGATCACAGGAGGCTCGAACGCCTCCTGGTCCAAATCAAGGAAGGGCCTTTTGCCGGAAAGTGGGCCTTTCCCGGCGGGTTGGTCGGCGCCGAGGAATCCCTCGATCAGGCGGCGGGGCGTGAAGTCTACGAGAGGACGGGAGTTAAGAACGGTTATTTAGAACAGCTCTATACCTTCGGCAAGCCGGAGAGAGATCCCGCCACTCGGGTGGTTTCCGCCTCCTATCTGGCTTTGGTTGCCCATCGTGAAGTCAGCCTGAATCCGGCTTCCAAGTATGCCGATATCGGATGGTTCCCCGCCAATCGCCTTCCTCGCCTCGCCTATGACCACGATCAGGTGGGGCGACTTGCCCTGAGAAGGATTCGCTCCAAGCTCCAGTATACGAATATTGTTTATAGCCTTCTCCCTTCGGAGTTCACCTTGGGCGAACTCCAGGAGGTTTACGAGACGATCCTTCACCGCTCCCTCGACCGGCGGAACTTCCGAAAAAAAATCCTCGCCCTCGGTCTGCTGAAACGATTGCCGAAGAAGCGGCGCGGCACCCATCGTCCTGCTTCGCTTTACGCCTTTATAAAAAGGCGGCAGATGATTATTGAGATGGTTTAAGAGTTGAAGGGATGATACTTCCAGGCAGACCTACCAGTAATCGGTCCCGCCTTTGGGTCTGAGCACGACGATCTCCGTGTTGGCAGGGAGCGAGGATTTACTTACCGCGAGCGTATCACTTTGTGGTTTGCGCGTCGGCAGCCCCTGTATGAAGGGCTCCAGGATATAAAGGTTGTCCCGGTAATGCATGGGAATGGCGATCTTCGGTTTGATTTGCTGCAAAACCTCGCGGGCCGTTTGCGAAGACATCGTGAATATTCCGCCGATAGGGATCAGCGCGATGTCGATTCTTCCCATCTGTTTGATTTGCTCGGCAGTCAGGGTGTGGCTTAAGTCTCCCAGGTGCGCAATGCAAAGACTGCCGAGATCAAACAGGAATGCGGCCCCTTTGAGAGCGCCGTCCAGTCCGTTCTGGTAAATCGGCACATTGTAGATAAAGACATCCCTTACGTTAATGCTGACCCGGTTCCACTCGGCGCCATGGTTTGCCAACCCGCGCATGATGATCGGATTGCCGCGGAGCAGCTGCACGTAGTTATGGTTCGGGTGTTCCCTTCCCACAGTGGCGACGTGGGGCGTGAGGGTGGGCGTGGGGTGCATGCCGGGCGCCAAAGGATCGGTAACAATCTTGGTCCCCTTGCGTGTAGTGATCTGAAAAAAATTATGGCCAAAGTACTGAATGGTGGCATCGACTTCCGCTGCGAACGCGGGAGAAACGAAGTCGCGCGCGACATCCATGTCGCGGCACGAAGGCTCGACGGGTGAGGGCGCCAGGAAGAGGAAAAGAGCGGCGAAAAAAAACGCGCACGAATTTTTCATAGCCTTCTCTGGGGCAGGGCCTCTCGCGGATTCAACTCCGATGCCTTGAAGAAATCAGCCACATAGTCTGATGCGGGCCGCCGCATGAGATTTTCCGGGGTGTCCACCTGCTCGAAGCGCCCTTCTCGCATTACGGCGATGCGCTCTCCCAGGGCCAGGGCGTCTGCCAAATTATGAGTGACGTAAAGGGTAGTCAAGTGGTTCTCATGGTGAAACTTAAGGATCTCGCCTCTCACCTTCAGCCGATTCGGAGGATCAAGATTGCTTAGCGGCTCATCCATGAGCAGGACGCGCGGAGAGGTCGTCATGGCGCGACCCAAAGCGACCCGCTGCTGCTGTCCGCCGGAAAGCTCTTGCGGCCTGCGGCGGAAGCAGCTCTCTTCAATACCCAGCTTTTGAGTCAAAGGGCGCATGAATTCGCGGATCTTTTGCCGCGGCCATTTTCGGATTTTTAGCGGCAGGGATAAATTGCTATAACTCCGGTCGTCGAAGACCTTCATGTGGGGCCACAGGGCATAATTTTGAAAAATCATTTGGACGCCCCGCTGTCCTACGGGGAGATCGTTAACCGAGACTCCCCCGATATCAATGGTCCCGCTGTCGGGTCTCTCCAGGCCGGCAATGAGCCTCAAGGTAGTGGTCTTGCCGCAGCCGCTTTCTCCGACGATCACCAGAAACTCGCCCTCTTGAACCTCGAGGTTCGCCCGATTTACTGCGACTATCGAACCGAACCGTTTGGTGAGATGGCGTAATACAACCGAAACCATCGAGATTCATGTTAGTGGATACTGAACAAAATTACAATAAATTTTGAATAGGCGGAGGCCTCTTAATTCAAAACTAAAAATGAACACTGAGAATTGAAGAAGAGGCTGGTCAAGGGTAGGAAAGTTGTATATGATTTCTTGCGAGTCTGGAACAAAGGGGCAGGATGGAGATGTTAAAGAGTCATCTCTAAACAGACGGTCGAAAAAGGCCCGTTAAAATTACCATCTATCTAAACCGCAACCGGTGGCCAATGTCCATCCCTACCTGCCAGACAGACTCGAGTTGACATAACGTCTCATCATCGGATACTTTCCCGCTTACAAGGGAGGAGCCAGTTTGATTATTCGCCGCTAGCGGGCGTTCCGGCTGGACTGGGCGGATGCGACGATACGACAAGGAGTAAGTGGCATGTCAGCCAAAGTTTACCGGCCGGAGAACTGGAGCGCCTCGCCGCCGGAGAGCGAGTCGGCCCAGCTCGTCGGCGGGCGCTGCTCGAGTTGCGGCAAAGTGTTCTTTCCACGGTTCAACGCCTGTCCAAGCTGCGCGTCGCGCGAGCCAATGGTGGAGGTTCGGCTCAGCCGCCGCGGAACGCTATACTCGTATTCGGTAATCCGCGTCAATGCGCCCGGCTTTAAGGCCCCGTACGCCGTCGGCTATGTCGACCTGCCGGAGGGGCCGCGCGTCTTCGGCCATCTGGACGGCTGGCAGGATGGCCCAGTACCGCTGGACAGTCCGGTGGAGATTTATGCCGGGCCGATCGGCAAGGACCGCGACGGCGAAGAGCTGATCAGCGTCCGCTTCCGTCCGCTGGCGGCTGACCGCAATTCAACAGGAGGCGCGTGATGGCGAATCTGCGCGAAGTCAGCGTGATCGGCGTCGGCATGAGCCGATTCGCCAAGCAGCCGGAAGTCAGTATCGTCGATCTGACCCAGGCGCCGATCCTGGATGCCCTCGAGGACGCCGGTGTCGCCTGCGGGCAGGTGCAGGCAGCCTACAGTGGCAGTGTTTTCGGCGGCTCCGGCATCGGCCAGAAAGTGCTCAAAGGTATCGGCATGTCCGGTATTCCCATCCTGAACGTTGAAAACGCCTGCTCCAGCGGCTCGTCGGCCTTCAGAGAGGCGTGGCTGGCCGTGGCCAGCGGCATGTGCGACGTGACGCTAGCCTTCGGCACGGAGAAGCTCACAGCACTGGGGGGCGGCGCCTATCCGTTAAGCGACGACATCGAAGCCGACCAGGGTGTCCTGATGCCGGCTGTCTATGCGATGCGGGCGCGCCGCCACATGGCGGAGTATGGGACGACCATCGAGCAGATCGCAAAGATCGCGGTGAAAAACCACCGCAACAGCGTTCACAACCCGCGCGCGCAGTACCAGCGCGAGTACACGCTGGAGGAGGTGCTTAACTCGCGCATGATCGCCGACCCGCTCACGATCTTGCACTGCTGCCCGACCGGCGATGGCGCAGCCGCTGTGGTACTGGCTGCAACGGAGATTGCGCATCGCTTGCGCGGCAAACCGGTCAAGGTGCGCGCGTCGGTGCTCCAATCCGGGCTATTCAAGAACGACTTCCGCGATATGACCAAGTCCGACCTGAGCTACCGCGCGGCCGCCGCCGCATATGAGATGGCCGGGCTGGGTCCCGAGGATGTCGACGTAGCCGAGGTGCACGACGCTTTCACTATTGGCGAGCTCATGTACTACGAGGCGTTAGGCTTCTGCGCGCCAGGGGAGGGTGGGCGGCTGATCAACGAAGGGGCGACCGAGATTGGGGGGCGCATTCCGGTGAATCCGAGTGGCGGCTTGCTCTCAAAGGGGCATCCGGTGGGCGCGACCGGGGTGGCTCAGATCGTGGAGATCGTCAGTCAGTTGCGCGGAAACTGCGGGCTGCGGCAGATCGCGGGGGCGCGCATTGGGTTAACTCACTGCACGGGGGGTGGCGTGGCGGGATTCGATCACATTGCCTGCACGATCCATGTCTTCGAGCAGTAACACCGATCGGCCAATGAACTCCGCCAAACCCCCACTCTGCGGGCTCCGCATCCTCGACCTTACCCAGTTCCTGGCCGGACCGTTCTGCACCCAGATCCTGGGCGATCTCGGGGCGGAGATCTTTAAAATCGAGCCGCAGGCCGGCGATCCCACGCGCGCGTTGCCGCCTTATTTCTACAAGGGCGAAAGCGCTTATTTCCTGGCCATCAATCGCACCAAGTTGAGCCTTGTGCTGGACCTTTCGACCGAAGCCGGCCGCAACGTATTCCACGACCTGGCGCGGCGGGCGGACGTGGTCATAGAAGCGTATCGCCCGGGCGTAGCTAAGAAACTGGGCGTGGACTACGACGCGATCAAGAAAATTAACCCGCGGATCATATACTGTTCCATCTCCGGCTTCGGCCAGGATGGACCGTACGCGACGCGACCTGCCTATGACATGATCGTGCAGGCGCTATCCGGCGCGATGAGTCTGACCGGCGAGATCGGTGGGCGGCCCGTCCGCTCCGGTACACCGATTGGCGATCTTAACGCGGGCCAGTCTGCGGCAACGGCAATTCTGGCCGCGCTCTGGGAACGGGAACACTCGGGAGTGGGCCAGTCGATCGATATCTCTATGTTGGACGTCCAGGTCGCGATGCTTAGCTATCTGGGGCAGTACTACCTCATCTCCGGCGACGTCCCTGGTCTCCAGGGCAGGGGACACATGTCGATTCCAACCTACAACGCCTTTCGCGCGCGCGATGGCCGCGACGTTCTCATCTGCGCAAATACGGAGCGGATGTGGCAACAGCTTTGTGAGGCGCTAGAAATGCCGGAGCTGGCGAGCGATCCTCGCTTTGAGACGAACGAGCGCCGCCACGCGAATCGCGCGCAGCTGGAGCCGATTCTAGAGCGGGCGTTCGCGAAATACGATTGCGCTAACCTCCTGGCACGCTTTCACGAGCGCGGCATCCCGAGCGCGCCGGTAAACTCGGTGGCCGAAGCGCTCGCCGACCCGCAAGTAGTTCACCGCCGGATGGTGCGCGCGGTGGCGCATACTCTGGGTGGAGAGATTCGCGTACTAGGCAACCCGATCAAGTTTTCACGAAGCCACGAAGCTGACTTCATAAGCCCGCCGACGCTTGGTCAGCACACGGAGAGCGTCTTGCGGGAGGTGTTGGAATACACTCCCGAGCGGATTGAAACACTGCGGCAACAGGGCGCGTTCGGACCTGAATCCGCCGCGACGACCTCCGACCCGGCGAAAAAGCGGAGCCCCTGATCGAGATCTATGAAGCCGCCCCCATTTGAGTATCACGCTCCTACGACGGTTGCGGAGACTGTGAGCGTGCTCAGCCATTATGGAGAAGATGCCAAAGTGCTGGCTGGTGGGCAAAGCCTGATGCCGCTACTCAACTTTCGCCTGGCACGGCCCGCGGCCATAGTCGATATAAACGGCGTCGAGGAGTTGGACTATCTCCATCAGGAAGATGGCTGGCTTGCCGTCGGCGCGCTCGTGCGCCAGCGGGCTGCGGAGCTAAGCGCGCTGGTGACAGCGACCTGTCCCCTGCTGGCCGGGGCGCTTCCATTCATCGGCCACTTCCAGATTCGTAACCGCGGCACGGTCGTGGGGAGCCTTGCCCACGCCGACCCTGCAGCCGAGCTCGGCGCCGTTGCCTTGGCTCTGGGCGCGGAGCTGAGGATACAGAGCACGCGTGGTACTCGCACTGTCCCTGCGGAGCAGTTTTTCGTCTCGTATCTCACTACAGCGCTGGCGCCGGACGAGCTGCTCGTTGAGGCCCGCTTCCCGGCGGCGCGGCCACGAACCGGTTACGCCTTTGCCGAGTTCGCCCGGCGCCACGGCGACTTCGCGCTCGTGGGTGTCGCCGCAATCGTTGAGCAGGATCAGGCGCACCGCTGCGCCGACGCGCGGCTGGCGTTCACCGGTGTCGGGCCGGTCCCGATCCTGTTCACGGACGAGCAGGGCGTATTGCGCGGTGAGCCGCTCACGCCGCAGGCGATGAACGCCTTTGCCGAGCGCGCCGCTGCGAGCTTCGAGGCAGAGCTGGATGTCCACGCCAGCGCCGAATACCGGCGCGAGTTGGCTGGTGTGCTCGCCGAGCAGGCGCTTAAGTCCGCGGCCGCACGTTCCAAGAAAGGTAATTGAGATGGCGGAAAAGCGAACCATTCAACTCACGATCAATGGCCAGCAGCACAGCGGTCAGGTTGAGCCGCGCCGCACGCTGGCCGATTTCCTGCGCCAGGACCTGGATCTGACAGGCACGCATCTGGGCTGCGAGCATGGAGTCTGCGGAGCGTGTACGATTCTGCTGGACGGGGCCGCCGTCCGCTCGTGTCTGGTACTGGCGGTTCAGGCAAATGGACGCCGGGTTGAGACCGTGGAAGGGCTAGCCGGTCCTAGGGGCGAGCTGCACCCGATCCAGACAGCGTTCCACAAGCATCACGCGCTCCAGTGTGGATTCTGTACTCCGGGCTTCTTGATGTCGATCGTCGACCTGCTCAACACTCGGCCCGATATTGAAGACGAGGACGAGATTCGAACGGCGCTCGCCGGCAATCTCTGCCGGTGTACCGGCTATAGCGGTATCGTGGCCGCAGTCCGAGAAGTGGCCGCCCAGCTTCGCCGGGAGCGGACGCCATGAGCCGGGCTCTCTTCGGCGTCAGGGTCGAGCGGCGCGAGGATCTGCCTCTCCTCACGGGCCAGGGAAGCTACACCGACGACCTGAAGCGGCCCGGCATGCTGCACGCGGCTGTGCTGCGCAGCCCGCATGCCCACGCCAAGATCCGCTCGATCGACGTCTCGGCCGCACGGGCGCTGGCCGGCGTTGCTGCCGTATTTACGCACGCTGACCTCGGCGCTGCCGGTAAGGAGATTCCCCTCCTGCAGCCGAATCCCCTCCTCGTCGCACGAACCCAACTGCTGCTGGCGCATGACATAGTGCGCTACGTTGGCGAGCCCGTGGCGTTTGTTGTGGGGGACGATCGCTACGTAACCGAGGATGCGCTGGAGCTGATCGAAGTTGCGTACGAGCCGCTGGCGGTTGCTGCGGACGCCGAGGGGGCGCTCGAAGATGGCGCGCCGCTCGTGTATCCGGAGATTGCTAACAATCTAGCATCTCGCTTTACGCTGGGTTTCGGCGATGCCACAGAGGTCTTTGGGCGAGCCGACCTCGTGCTGCGACAGCGCTTCAAGACGCATCGCGGCGCCGGCCAGGCTATGGAGTGCCGCGTGGTGCTGGCCGAGTACGATCGGCGCGCGAACCGGATCACGATGTGGTCCGCGACTCAGGCGCCTCATCTGATCGGGCGGCTCGCCAGCCAGATGCTGGGAATGGAGGAGTGGCAGGTCCGGGTGATTGCCCCGCACGACGTCGGCGGTGGTTTCGGACCGAAAGCAATCTTTTACCCCGAGGAAGGGCTGGTCCCGTTCGCGGCGCGGGCGCTCGGCCGCCCAGTCAAATGGACCGAGGATCGCCACGAGCACTTTCTTTCGACCAATCAAGAACGGGATCAGTACCACGACGCGGAAATGGCGCTGACTCGGGAGGGGAAGGTCCTGGGGTTTCGCGACACCGTTGTATTCGACACCGGCGCCTACGTGCCATGGGGGATCGTCGAGCCCTGGATCACCGCCACTACCATCCCCGGTCCGTACAAGCTTTCAGCATTCCAGGTCGACATGCAGGTGGTTTACACCCATAAGGTCCCAGTGACTCCGGTGCGCGGGGCGGGTCGTCCCCAGGCTGTCTTCGTAATGGAGCGAATGATGGACCTGGCCGCGCGTGAGCTTCAACTGGATCCCGCTGAAATCCGTCAGCGCAATTTTATCCAGCCGGAGGAGATGCCGTACCCGATGGGACTGGTTTATCGAGATGGGGCGCAGGTGACGTATGACTCCGGCGACTACCCCGCCTGCCTACGAAAGGCGCAGGATTTGATTGGTTACGATCAGTTCCGCCGGGAGCAGTCCAGGGCTCGCTTCGAGGGACGATACATTGGCGTGGGCATTGGCGCGTATGTAGAAGGAACCGGCCTGGGACCGTATGAGGGGGCGATCGTCCAGATTGAATCGTCGGGGAAGGTCTTGGTCACTACAGGCGCAACACCCCAGGGCCAGGGACACGTCACCACCATGGCCCAGATTGCCGCCCACGAGCTGGGAATCGATGTGGATGACATTACTGTCATCACCGGCGATACTGGCGCGATACCGTTCGGCATTGGCACGTTCGCGAGCCGGATCGCAGTCAACGCCGGTAACTCCATCGCGCTGGCGGCGCGCGAGGTGCGCGAGAAGGCGCTCGCGATCGCGGCGAACCTGCTCGAGGCGAACAAGGACGATCTGGAGTTGGCGCAGGGGAGCGTGTTTGTGCGCGGCGCTCCGGCCAGGTCGATCAGTCTGGGGGCGCTCGCACTGACGGCTGCGGGTGCGCGGCCAGGCTACACTCTGCCGCCCGGCGTCCAGCCCGGTCTTCAGGCAACCCACTACTTTAGCCCGAGCCAGGCGGCCTACGCCAGCGGGGCGCACGTGATTACCGTGGAAGTCGATGTGCGGACGGGCGATGTGAAAATCCTGGATTATGCTGTCGCCCATGATTGCGGCCGGATGATCAATCCGATGATCGTAGAGGGCCAGGTCCAGGGCGGAGTGGCGCACGGTATCGGCAATTCCTTCTACGAGGAGCTGATCTACGATAATAATGGCCAACTCCTTACCGCCAGCTTTATGGACTATCTCCTGCCGACGGCAAAGGAGGTGCCCACGGCGAAGATCGCCCATATGGAAGTGGTCTGCCCGCTCAACCCACTCGGGGTGAAAGGTGTTGGCGAAGGCGGCACGATTCCGTCTGCTGCGGCGTTCGCGGGCGCGGTCGAGGATGCGCTTGCGCCTTTTAACGTCACGGTGAAGGAGGTACCATTGAGCCCGGAGAAGGTGAGAAAGCTGCTGCGTGAGGCAGGGCGGTGAAGCGTGAGAATAGGTGAAGGGACGAGGAACGATGTACGTAACGGCGAATAGATTACGGCTGCACTATCAGATTGAGGGGCAAGGGCCGGTAGTGCTGCTTCTGCATCCAGTCGGGCTTGACCTGACGTGGTGGGAGTCTCAGGTCGAGGCGCTTCGCTCGGAGTTCCAGGTATTACGACTGGACTTCCGCGGGCATGGCGAGTCGGCGATTGCCTCGCCTCCGTATACATTGGTTGACTTCGCGAACGATGCTCACGCGCTCCTCGAAGCTCTGAAGCTCGCACCGGCTCATGTCGTCGGCCTCTCGTTGGGCGGGATGGTGGCTCAGGTGCTGGCGCTCGAATATCCCGCAGACGTACGCTCGCTGGTGCTGGCCGATACGCTGTGCACGTTGCCGGCTGCGGCTCGGCAAGCCATGCGGGCGCGTGGCGAGGCGGCCGAGCAGGGGGGAATGGCAGCGGTAGTACAACCAACGCTTGAGCGCTGGTTTACGGCCGGCTTTCTGGATTCCCCGCTGGTTGCGCATTGCCGCCAACGGTTGCTGGCGAATGATGTCGGTGCCTGGGTGGCTACCTGGCGCGCGATCGCCGAGCTCGACACGCTACCGCAGCTGAGTGAAATTCGTTTGCCCACGCTCGTTACCACCGGCGATGCCGACGTCAGCACACCGGTCCCGGCAGCACAGGTAATTGCCGATCACATCCCGGGTGCGATTCTTAAGGTCATCCCGGGCGCGCCTCACATGGCGCCGTATGAACGGCCGGATCTCTTCAATCCTCTGGTTCTCGAATTCCTCCGTTCAGTGGCGTCTTAAACGAGAGAGAAAAAGACTGGAGCCCGCATGACAGTTATCGAGCACACAGCAGGAGAGCTAAAATACCGCGACGTTCGCGAGTGGATCGATCGCGTCGAGAGCTTCGGAGAACTCAAGCGGATCTCTGGCGCCAACTGGCAGACCGAGATCGGCGCCATCTCTGAGATCAACGTTCACCGGCTTCCCTCCTATGGGCTCCTTTTCGACAAGGTGCCCGGTTACCCGGAAGGGTTTCGCGTGTTGGTGTGCACCACTAACACGCCGCGACGGCTCGCGCTGACTCTTGGCCTGCCCGCCACCACTACCCACGAACTCGTGGCCGGCTTACGGCACGGCCGCCTCGCCCGATGGCAGGCGGAGAGCGAACAGTTCGCCCCGGAGTACGTGGCCGACGGACCCGTGTTTGAAGTGGTCCAGGAGGGAGCGCAGGTCGATCTGGAGTCATTCCCCACACCGATCTGGCACGACAAGGATGGTGGCCGCTACATCGGGACGGGCGATGCTGTTATTACGATAGACCCCGACACCGGTTGGTCCAACGCCGGGGCCTACCGCTGCATGATGACCGGTAAGAATCAGTTAAGTCTCTGGATGGCGACAACCAATCGCCACGGCCGGCTCCACATTAATAAGTACCACCAGCGCGGCCAACCGGCCCCCGTCGTGGTAACTTTCGGCCAGGACCCACTGCTGTCGCCGGTCCTCGCAGGTATGGCCATGCACGAGGGTGTCTCCGAGCTGAACGTGGCCGGCGCAATCAAGGGAGCGCCCCTGCGCGTCGTGCGCGGTCCGGTGACCGGCCTGCCCATTCCCGCCGACGCGGAGATCGCCGTGGAGGGTTGGGTTCGCGCGGGAGTGATGTGCGCAGAGGGACCGCACGGTGAGGCGCCGGGCTACTATGCCGGCGGGCAGCAGATGGTGCCGGCGATTGAGGTGGCGGCTATCTACCATCGCCGCGACCCGATCCTGGTGGGGGCGCCGCCGGCCAAGCCGCCGCATGATTTCTCCTATTCGATGGCAGTGCTCTACTCGGCGCTGACACACGATGCGCTGGAGGGGGCCGGGCTGCCCGGGGTGAGCCAGGTCTGGTTCCCTGAAGAGGGCACGGGGCGGCTCTTGCAGATCGTGGCGATCAAGCAGCGCTACTTTGGCCACGCCAAGCAGGCCGGTCTGCTGTGCTCGCAGGTGCAGCCTGCGGCGTACCTGGGACGTATGACCGTGGTCGTGGACGACGACATCGATCCGACTAACTTGAGCGAAGTGGTTTGGGCGGTCGTCACCCGAGCGGACCCGAAGCGCGGTTACACGATTCTCGACCAATGCTGGGGCAGTCCGATCGACCCGCTGAAGCAGCTTTATCCGCCGGGTACATTATACAGTGGCCGTGTGATCATCGACGCCTGCCGGCCATTCGAGCACCTGGAGACATTCCCGCCCGTGGCCGCCTCGAGTCCCGAGCTTCTGAGCGAAGTTTGGGCGAAGTGGCGCCACCTGTTCGAGAAGGACGGCAAATCGTGACGGCGAGCCCTTAGGGTCTACTTCTTGCCGAAAAGCGAGGCAATAAATCCTGACGCCTCGAGTTCCTTGACAATGCCGTTGTCATAGAACTTCTCCGCATCCGCAGTCCGGGCATTTCCCCTTTTCGATAGCTTTAGCGCCGCCTCAATAATTTCTTTTTTCACATAGGGTTTTTCCGGGATATGAGGAATGCTGGTACGGTAGCTCTCGAGGAGAATTTCTCGGTCATCGATGCGGGAGAACTTGCCGACAACACGCATAGCATACTCTTGATCCTTCCGGCAGAGCGCCAACCCTTCAAGATAGCCTTTCAAGAAATTGCGCATCGCGTCACGATTCTGCCGCATCCAGGATTCGTTCACCCCGATGCCCATGTAGCCAAAAGGAAGCTTCATCTGCATCAGGTTTAGGATTTCTTTGAAGCCGAGTTTCTGCGCGATCAGACCATTGGGAGGGGAGATAATCGAGGCGTCAACCAGCCCTTGTTGGAGGGCCTGGACACGCGCATCCGTGCCGCCCACGTAGACCATTTTGTAGTCGCTTTCCTTAAGCCCGTAATGGGCCAGAGCGTCGCGAATGCCGTACTCCGAAGCCGCGCCGGCGCGGCTGGCGGCTATGATCTTTCCCTTAAGATCTTTCGGGCTCTGAATTGCGGGCTTGCCGAAGATCTGAAAATAGTAGACATCGTAAACCGAGCCGGTCATTAGGGTATTTCCCCCCGCGAGCCGCGCCTCCACAGCAGCGCCCGCGTTGAAAAGACCAACCTGAATGGAGTTGGCCTCCATCCCTAGCACCACTCTCGATCCTCCTGCCAGATAGATCAGTTCTGTGTCCAAGCCGTACTTTTTAAACAAACCCTTCTCTTGCGCTGCCCACAGGGGGACCGTAACAGCCGAAATCGCGCTGTAGCCAACGTGAACTTTTTCTGCGCCGATAGCCAAGCTGTGATATGCGAGAATCGTCAGCATTGTTATGGCACAAAGAAGAAAGGGAGATCGTGGCCTTTTCATTTCAAACCTCACGGTAGAGACTACGATGATTTTTAGTTGATCGCGCGCTCGATTCGATCCATCCTACGGTTCGACCATTCGAGTCCCTCACGGCCCTGAGGCCTCGGCCCGAAGGCTCAGCCCCGAAGGGAGGAAGATCGAGGGGCAACCAGCTAATTTAAAAGCCTCTTTACTCCAATCGGGGGTAGATGTCCATCCCTGCCTGGAAGCCAGGCTTCAGGTTGACATAACGTCTCGTTATCGGATACTTTCCGGCCTTAAAAGGGAGGAGCAGGCCAGTCTGCAAATTCCTATCATTCAACAGTAAAGAGGCTAGCAGGATGCTGAAAAACCCCTGTATCCAGCCTGATCAAAAAGGTTCCAGATGCGAGGCGCACGAGAAACCCGCGAGCGGAGGCGTACTTAGCGAGTACGTTGGAGCGAGTGGGTCGAGCGCAACGAAGCAGATGGGCCTTTTTCAGCAGGCTGCTAGAGTCATTGCGCCCGGGAGGCCTTGTCATGGGTAAACGAAAGCTTTCGCTTTTGGGTCTGAGCATCGCCTTGTTTTTTGGCTTCGGTCAAACATCATTCGCCGCGGAAAAACTCGTCGGTCTCCAATCCGCGCCGACTATCGCCATGGCGTTGCCGTGGTTTGCCGAGGAGGCTCGGCTTTATCCGAAATACGATCTCGACTTTCAGCTTGTTTACATCGCCTCGTCGGGGATCGTGACCGCGGCAATGAGCAGTGGTAGCGGTTCGGTGGCCATCGTCGGCGGTGAGGGGCCGATCCGTGCATTCCTTGGCGGCAACACCGATTTTGTTTTTATCGGTTCGGTCAAAAACGTTCTCACCCACAGCATTATGGGCAAGCCGGATATTAAGCGGCCGGAAGATCTGCGCGGCAAGAAAATCGGCGTCGGCCGCATCGGCGGCAACTCGCATTACTTCACGGTTTACGGCATGCGGCAAAAAGGCTTGGACCCGACTCGCGATGCGAACTTTATTCAAACCGGCGACGGTCCGTCAACCTTCTTGGCATTAAGCTCAGGCGGCGTGGACGCCGCTTCCCTAACCACGCCGCTGGACACTCGCGCCGCCTTCGCGGGATACAACTATGTGATTGACGGGAGAGAGGTCCGCGCGCCGTACATCGCGGTCGGCTTCGTGACGCTGCGCTCGATCATTGCCAAACGCCCCAAGGTGATCAGCCAATTCATGCATGTGATGGCGGAATCGTTTAAGCTCATGGTGACGGACCGGGAGTTGGCCTACAGAGTGATAGCGAAGAAAATGAAACTATCCGACCGCAAAGTCTTCGACGCGGCCTACAATGGTGAGTTAAAGGTGCTGGAGCCCAGGTTGGAGATTAAGGCCAACGCTATCCAGGCAACGCTCGATGAGATCGCCAGGACCGACCCGCGGGCCGCGAAAGTTTCACCGCAACAACTCATCGACCGGCGTTTTCTCGAAGAAATGGAGAAAGACGGAACCTTCGACCGTCTCGGGCTGAAATAAGATCGCATCGAAAAATCACTTTCCATCGCCCAAAAGCTTCTTCATTCTTTCGACCACCTCCGGAGGCTGATCAATGACTTCTTTTGCAAGCCGCTCCAGCTCTTCTCCGTTGGCCGGGTCCATCTCCAACCTTCTCTTTTTCGCCTCTTCCAGAAACTGTGGATCCTGGACTGATTTGGTGAAGGCTTCACGGAGGATCGTTTGCTTTTCTGCCGGCAGACCCGGAGGCGCCACGATCGGTCTTCCAATATCTCCCCCGGCCAGCACAACGGTTGCCAAACGCCGACCCGCTTCGGGCGTCTTGTACTTGTCCATGAACTGGTAAATCGTGGGCACGTCAGGCAGTCGGTCGTCCCTTTTCTTCCCAGTTTGAAGCAGCACGCGGACAAAACCCTTTTTTCTCCAGGTGGTGAAGGGCTCGCGGGCAAAGAAAGCGGTGATTGTAAAGGCTCGGCACTGGACTTCACCCCTCTCAACCGCCAGGTCGATGTCCGCGCCGGCTTGATACCCCAAAACAATGTTGAACTTTGTGCCGATGACCTCTTCCAGGAGCTTGGGCAGATAGTATGCGCTGACCCCCGTTCCTGTCGACCCGCACTTGGGGGGCTCCGAGGCGTTACGAACGTCCTCCATGGTTTTGTAGGGCGTATCCGCCCTCATGTAAAGCAAAGAATTTGAGGCCACGGTACTTCCGATCCAGGCGAATTTCTTCCAATCATACTTGACTTCGCTCCGACCGGTGAGTTGATCGAAATAAAGCGCCGGGAAAATTGCGCCCAAGGTCATTCCATCAGGCTTCGCCACGCCGTAGACAAAGTTGGCTGCGATCATCGAGCCCGCACCGGTCATATTCTGGACGATGATGTTGGGGTTGCCGGGAATATATTTCGGCATGTACTGAGCAAGAAGCCGCGCATAGAGATCGTAAGCGTCTCCTGCCTTTGTCCCCACGACGATGGTCATGGTCTTCCCCTGAAAGAATGACGTCTGAGCCTGAAGGCCTGAGCTCCAGGCCAGACAAAACACCGAACAAATAAAGGCAACTTTTTTCATAGACCACCTCTCGGCTGACTTCGGTCGTGAGCCTCCTTAATTATCATTTCAAGTTCTATCCCCTTAGCCCGAGAAGCTTTGCCGCGTTGCCACCCAGGATTTTCTCTTTGTCTTCTGATGAGATTGCGACCGCGCGGACAGTATCAACGGACCTCTTCAATGGAATTGGGACCGGCGGAAAATCACTGCCAAAGAGGACATGATCGACGCCCACCGTTTGCACCGCGCAGAGAACCGCCGGTGGATGCAGGCAGACGGTGTCGAAATAAAGCTGTTCAATGTAGGCGGCAGGAGGTTTCGTTAAAACGTCCGGCTCCCATGGTCCGAAACTCATGTCATGCCTCAACTCGTAACCAAAGCCGAGTCTCCCCGGAAGCAGCGGCAAGGCGCCCCCGACGTGGGCGCAGACCATTCTCAGTTTGGGAAATTTTTCCAGTCCGCCCATCAGGATGAAGCGGGTAATAGAGAGGGTGGTGTCGAAAGGTCTTCCTACCATCTCAGGGAGGCGGAAGATCTCCATTTTTTCCGCCCCGATAGTGATGCGCGGCGGATGGACGAAGAGGGGAACGTTTAAATCGGTAACCAACTCAAAGAAAGGCGCGGCGCGGGGGGAGTCGAGATACTCTCCATTCACGCTGGAGTTGACCATGATTCCCTTCAGGCCATATTCGCGAATCGCCCGCTCTGTTTCTTTAAGGATCCGATCGTCGCCGAAGGGGATCGAGCACGCAAGACCGAGAAAATTCTTGGGGTATTTGGCGGTCACTTCCGCCGCAAACTCATTAAACTGTTTCACCACTTCGAATGGGTTGGCGCCTTCGGGCGTGCGGATCCAATTATTGCCGAAGACCGTGATATCGACTCCGGCCTTCCGCTGTTCCTCTAACACTCCCTCGATATCGAAGATGGCCTTAGGTGATTTCGGATGAAACCAGCTCTTAGGAGCCAGATGTGAATGACAGTCGATGATCATGGCTGTTTATCCTTCATCGAGCACGACAGCATTGATGAGCAGAGTGCCCCTTGCCGGCCTGAGCGATGTGTGTCAATCCGAGTATCGCTTAATGCGGAACTTCCTGGCGTTGTTTAGTTAGCCAGACTTCATCTGGGCCTTGGTTTGCTTGGGAAGTGCGGTTATCACCGACCGCAGCAAGGAATTTACCGACTCCGGGGATCGGAATACCGAGGCAACGTCCGGGTCCAACACGACCGCAACCGTCCCCTCCTTCATCAGGGGCGCAAAACGGTTCGGACGAGACTTGCGGTAGTCAAACCGATATTCCCGTCGCATCTCTTCTCGCCTTGTCCCTCTACGACTTGATGTTTTTTTCATGGTCTTTTCGCTCTCTCCTTGTTGCCTTGCGCGCACTGAACATTCTAACCGACTCGCCTTGTGACGTAAAACACACGACCAGTAAGCGCTCTCTGGCCGAATGTCCGATTATGATCTCCCGTTGTTCTTCGATTGAATGACCCTCGTCGTCGAAGATCCGTGCCAAGGGGTCGGCAAAAACTGTAAGTGCCTCCTCGAACGACACGCCGTGCTTGGAAAAATTAGCTGCGGCTTTTCTGCGGTCCCATTCGAACTTCAGACTCATGCTGTTTCCACAACCTTAACACAGTCGCAACAGTTCGGAAATGGCCTCATCTCTGGTTGACGCCAAAGTTAGCCTGGGAAAATTCTGGGGACATATGTTGATTATCCGGTATCCTTATCTTTGGTAAACCACTGAACTCTGTGCTAAAAAGTTCGCATGAAGCCTTCCAAGAGAAACATCCAAAGGCTCATCCGCGGGGCGGTGGGCGAGATCAAGGCGGATTTGATCGTAACCGGCGGAGAGCTCGTCAACGTTTATTCCGGGGAGATTCTGCGCGGATTCGAAATCGCCGTCCTGGATGGAAGGATATGCTACGTCGGGCCGAGCGCAGCCCACACCGCCGGACCGGCGACCCGGCGCCTCAATGCCAAAGGACTTATCGTCGCTCCCGGCTTCATCGACGGCCACACCCACATCGGCCATTTTTGCCGTCCCTACGAATATCTCCAGGCCTATCTCCCTCACGGGACGACCTCGCTGGTCGCCTCCTGCGACGAACCGCAGACGGTCTTTGGCTTTAGAGGACTTAAGCTTTTTCTCGACGAGGTGGAAGCTCATCCTTTACGGGTCTTCACTTTGGTTTCTATGGTCGCTCCACAGGACCCTGCGCTGTGCAGCACTCAATCGCTTTCTCAGGATGAAGTTGCCCAGGCCTTGGCCGATCCCCGGGTCTTGGGATTGGGGGAGATCGTCTCATGGCTCCGGCTTGTCCAGGGGGACCAGGAGCTTTTGGAAAAAATAGAGATGGCCCTAAGCGCGGGAAAGATTATCCATGGCCATACCTCGGGGGCGAGGGACCAAAAACTCTGCGCGATTGCGGCCGCCGGAGTTTCCTCCTGCCACGAGCCGATACGCGAAGAGGATGTTATCGAGAGACTCCGCTCCGGTTATTGGGTAATGCTGCGCGAGGGCTCTAATCGCCGCGACCTGGATTCGACGCTTCCGCCCATTGTCAGCCGGCGCTTAAGCACCCAACGGCTCATTCTGGTGACTGATGGAATGGCGCCGGATGACGTTCAGCAGGACGGGCATATGGACTTCGTTGTGCGGCGCGCCATCCATCTTGGACTTCCGCCGGTTGTTGCGATCCAGGCCGCGACTTTGAATCCAGCCACTTATTCGGGCGTGGAACAGGAGGTGGGAGGAATTGCTCCAGGACGTTACGCGGATATTACTTTGCTCGAGGACCTTCAAGAGGTGAGAGTTCATTCCACTTTGATAGGAGGAGAAGTGGTAGCCAGGCAAGGTAAGACTCTGGTCAACAGCCGGCCCATCTCTTTCCCCGGCGATACCTTCCATTCTTTAAGGCTGACTGCCGACGTATCCCCGAATTCCTTCCGCATCCCTTGCTCCTCGAACTCGGCAAAGATTCGCGTCATGGAGCTCGTAAATTTCAACATCACGGCCGAAACGATCCTGGAGAGCCGTTGCGAGAAAGGGTTTCTGGAGGCGGACCTCAGTCAGGATTTGTTAAAAGTAGCGGTCTTCGAGCGGCACGGGGAGAGCGGGAAAATCGCCATGGGCTTTGTCAAAGGGTTTGGGGCAAGGGTAGGGGCGGTCGGGACTACGGCGAGCCTGGACGAGAATACTCTTTTGATCGCCGGCAGCAGCGACGAGGATATGGCCCTTTGTGCCAACATCCTGATCGAGGCTGGAGGGGGGATGGCGGTGGTGGACCATGGGGTGGTACTGGAGAAGATCGATTTCCCTGTGGGAGGTATTTTTTCCCTCCGGCCCTGGCAGGAAATGGGGGAGGGGATTAGCCGAATTCACCGCTGTCTTCGGGAGAGAGGTTCGCCTTTTCCCAAACCTATGTACGCCCTGATGTTTCTCCCCTTTGTGACTCTTCCGGCGCTCAGGATAACGGCGCGTGGTCTGGTGGCGGCGAAGGAGCGGCGGCTGGTTCCTCTATTCGTGGAGGGATGAGCTTCCTAGGAGGAAGCCCCTTCGGGATTCGTGGCCGTAGCTTCCTGGCGGAGCAGGGGAAAAACTTTTCCTTCCTTTTCTTTTCTCATGGAGCAGTGTCCCTCCAGGATCGCCCCATCTCCGATCACCAGGCTCTGAGTGACAACGTCGCCAATAACAACCCCGGGCGGCTGGATCTCTATTTTTTTATCAGCCTGTATGTTGGCCGTAACCTTTCCACGGATGAGAGCGGAGGTGGCAACGATTTTTCCCGTGATGATTGCGTGTTCGCCGATAGTGACGTTGCCGTGGACCAGGATCTCTCCCTCGATTTCCCCCTCTATTGTCGTTGTCCCTTCGAAGAGCAACTTGCCATTCGCCTTGGTTCCGGGACCCAGGTAGGCGCCGATTTCGGAGAGCTGTACTGCGGCCGGTCTGCTGGTCTCTGCCATATAACCCCCTTTCCGGAAGACGGCAGAATTTAAACCAGAAAACAACTTTTGTCCAGAGGAAGTAGGGGAGGCCTGCCGAGGGTATCTTTCCGGGCCGATGCAATACAGCCGTCTTACGCTCGCCAAATTGCTAACTGTGCCAGCGTGGTACGCTTGAATCTTCTCGTCCGGTGCATCGGCCGCAGCCGAAAGCGCGTTCCCCGAGGGAGCCTAGCCAAGCAAGTCCCGGAAGGGTCGTTGCGGGAGATCCTTGGGGGACTAAGTTGACAAAGAGGGGACTCTTCTGTCACAAAGTTGCAATCGGGAGTTAGCTTATGCCGTTTGCCGACTTAAGAGAATGGCTCTCTGCTCTGGAAAAAGCCGGAGAGCTTCAGCGTATAGGAGTCGAGGTTGATTGGGACCTTGAAGCGGGAGCCATCGTTCGCAGGATTTGCGAGACCGACGGCCCCGCGGTCCTGTTCGAAAAGATTAAAGATTACCCTAAGGGGTTTCGCCTCCTTGGCGCGCCTATGGCGCAGAGCCGGCGCCATCGTTACGCCCGCCTGGCGATAGCTCTGGACCTTCCCCCCGACAGCAGCGTCAAAGAGATCACCGAATCCTATCTTAAAAGGCGCAAGCATTCTATCCCGCCCGTCAGAGTCTCCTCGGCTCCTTGCCAGGAGAATGTTCTCACGGGAGATGAGGTAGATCTGCTGAAATTCCCCGTCCCGGTGATCCATGGCGGCGACGGTGGCCGCTACATCGGCACCTGGCATACGGTCATCACGAAAGATCCCGGGAGCAGTTGGGTCAATTACGGCATGTACCGCCTCATGGTCCTGGGGAAAAATCGCCTGGCGGGACTGATCGGTCCGATCCAGGATCTTCAGCGTCATCTGAGCGAATATAAAAAGCTCGGGCGGCGTATGGAATTTGCCGTGGCTATCGGCACCGAACCCGTGACGGCCATGATGTCGTGCGTCTCCGTCCAGGGTAAAAAGAGCGAAGCCGAGGTGATAGGCGGGCTGAGGGGGAAGCCGCTGGAGCTGGTGCCCTGTAAATCTGTGGAGCTTGAGGCGCCGGCCACAGCGGAGATCGTTCTTGAAGGGTTTATCAATCCGGATGAGCTTGAGGAGGAGGGGCCGTTCGGGGAGTATACAGGATATGTGGGCGGCAGGCAGCCGCGTCCGGTCTTCCACGTGACCGCTGTCACGCATAGGACCGATCCGATCCTGACGATGACCTCTATCGGCGTCCCGGTGGATGAGGATCATGTGGTGATGCCGATCGCCAACGGCGCCGAAGTGCTTGAGGAGGTGCGCGACCGTAAGGGATACCCTGTGGACTCTATCTACATCTTGCCGGAGTCGACCATGCACTTTTGGGTGGTCTCGACCAAAGTCCCGGATAAGACCTATCCCCGGCGACTGGCGATGGCGATCTGGGGCACCAAGAGCGGCCGCTATGCCAATTATCTCCTGCTGGTAAACGACGATGTCGATATCACGGACCTGCGCAGCGTGATCTGGGCTATGGCGACAAGGGTTCATCCGGTGCGGGACGTCTGGCAGGTTCCGCATGCTTACACTTCGATTCTGGTTCCCTTTCTCTCGCCGGAAGAGAGGAAGAATGCCGATGGCGCCTACATGCTGCTCGACGGGACCTGGCCGGTGGAACTGTTGCCCGATCAAGTACCTCAAGTATCTTCGTTTAATAACCTTTGGCCCGAAGAGATAAGAAAAAAAGTTTTGGCTCGCTGGAGCGAATATGGATTTGAAAAATAGCAGAAGGGCTGAAATATATGAAAGGTTCTATGTTTGTAAGTGACCTGAGAGACTACATTTCTCTTTTGGCTCGGCACGGAGAGCTTCAACGGGTTGAGGAGGAGGTCGATTGGAACCTGGAGATGGGGGCGATCATCCGCCGTTGCTACGACATCGGCGCCCCTGCGCCGCTTTTTGAAAGGATCAAGGGCTATCCGAAAGGATTCCGCGTGCTTGGCGCTCCCATGGGTCCCAGCAAGCATCCGGCCCATTCTCTCTACGCGCGGGTGGCCCTGGGCCTAGGTTTGGAACCGCATGCGCCGGCCGGGGAAATCATGGAGGTTTATCTCCAGCGCAAGGAAAAACCTCTAAAGCCCGAAAGGGTCCAGAACGCTCCGTGCAAGGAGAACGTCCTGCTGGGAGACCAGATAGATCTTTTGAAATTCCCGGTGCCCTTCATCCACGGCGGCGACGGGGGTCGTTACATCGGCACCTGGCACACGGTGATCACCAAAGATCCGGATAGTTCGTGGGTCAACTGGGGCATGTACCGTCTCATGGTTCATGACCGGAACACGATGGGATGCCTGTTCCCGCTCCAGCAACACATCGGCCAGATGTATCAGAAGTACGAGGCCAGGAATCAACCGATGCCCGTCGCGGTGGCCATCGGCGGCCCCCCGGTGATTCCAATGGTGAGCTGCGCCATGCTTCCTCCTCACCTGAATGAAGTCGACATCGCCGGCGCTTTGCAGGAGAGGCCGATTGCTCTGGCCAAGTGCGAGACCCTGGACCTCGAAGTGCCTGCTGCCGCAGAGATCATCCTCGAGGGGGTGGTCCTGCCCCACGAGCGCAAAACAGAGGGTCCCTTCGGTGAGTACATGGGCTACGAGGCAGGGAAGGCCTCGCCCAAACCCGTCTTTCGTGTGAACGCCATCACTTATCGCAATGATCCTATCCTGACGGTCTCAAACATGGGCATGCCCATTCATGAGTCTCAAACGGTCTTGGGGCTGACCAAGAGCGCGGATATCTACGGCGAGCTCAAGAAGATGGGGCTCCCTGTGAAAGGGGTTTTCATCCCTCCCTACGGGGTCGGCCACATGGTGGTTATTTCCACGGAAACGCCCTTTATGAACTTCGCCAAGCGGGTGGCCCATTCAGTCTGGGCTACTAAGCCCGGCCTCTTTACCTATTATATCGTCGTCGTTGATGCCGATGTGGATCCCACCAACATGGACGAGGTGCTCCATGCGCTTACTACCAAGTGCCATCCGGTGAACGGAATCCATCAAGTCCCACACATCCCGGGCTTCCCGGTTCTGCTCCCGTTTCTTCCTCCCAAGGAGCGCCTCCTCGGCGACGCCGCCGGCGTCATCTTCGACTGCACCTGGCCCAAGGATTGGCCTGCCGAGACGATACCGATTAAGGCGACTTTGAAAAACCTCTGGCCGAAAGAGATTCAGGAAAAAGTGCTGAAAAACTGGGAGAGATATGGATTTAAAAAACCAGAGAAATAGTTTTAAGTTTTGAGTTTCAAAACTAAAAACTCAAAACTAAGAACTAAAAACTACTGCCCGCAGGGCAGGATCACTGTAAACGTCGACCCCTTTCCCGCCTCGCTCTCCACCTCAACTCTCCCACCCAGCAGCTCGGCGAACCTCTTGACGATATAAAGCCCCATGCCCACGCCGCCGAAGCGCCTGGTTTCCGAACTGTCTGCCTGCTTAAACTTGTCGAAGATCATAGGCAACGCCTCTTTAGGGATGCCCGCGCCAGTGTCGGCCACCTTCAGCTCCAACCAGCTCCCACCGCCTTCTATTATTTTTGCCGATATTGAGACGCTTCCCTTGTCCGTAAATTTGATAGCATTTTCGATCAGATTCTGCAGGATTTGCTTCAGCTTGGCGCTGTCTGTCCTGATAAGCGGGAGGTCAGCCGGATAATTCCAGTTGAAAACGAGTTTTTTATTAATTGGCGCCTCATAGCCTGATTTTAGCTGCGTGAGGAAATCTCCGAGGCTCAACTCGTGACTTTCTACTTTGATCTTTTCAGTCTCGAGAACAGTCGCATACAGAACATTGTTGATCATCACCAGTTGGTCGTTGGCCCGTCTGATGATCTTTTCCATGGCCTCCTTCTGCTTTTCGTTGACCTCTCCCAGCATGCCATCCATGATCATTCCTGAATAGCCCACTACAACGTTCAACGGAGTGCGCATCTCGTGTGACATGATGCTTAAAAATTCGTCCTTAACCTTGTTGGCCTTTTCGAGTTCGTCCCTAGAAGCTTTCAAATTATCAAAAAGCTCCCGGTTCTCCAGGGCAATACCCATCTGCCGGGCGATGGCCATAAGATGGTCGCTTTGTTCCTCATCGAAGTAACCCAACTGGTTGCTGGCCAGATAAACGAGACCCCGCACCCTATTTTCAGTCTTCAGCGGCAGTATGGCGCAGGAATGAAAACCCGCTTCGAGTTGACGTTTGCTACGGAAACGCGTGTCCTCTGCGGTGTTGGGACTGATGATGGGCTCGCCGCTCGTAAAAACCCAATTCGCTGCCCCATCGGGGGCTGCTCTATCTAATCCCTTGACATAAGAATCGGGGTAGCCCCGATGGCTGATATAGGCAAAGGCGTCTTTAGCGTCATCCCAGAGCCGGATTAGAACCGCATCAGCGCCGGTTGCCTCCTTAATCCTTGCGATAATTCCATCCATCATCTCAGGAATGGATTCCGAGGGTGCCAGGGGGGTGAGGGCCGTATAAAGACCGGAGAGTAGTCTCAATGATTTGTCCAGATATTGGTTGGTTAACTCCAATTCCTTTCTGGAAAGATCGATATTCTCGTAAAGCTGGGCGTTGTTGATTGCTATAGCCGCCTGCCCTGCGAGGGTAGTGAGAAGCTGGACCTCGTCATGAGTAAATTCATGTTCTGCTTTGGTGTAAATGCCGAGGACGCCAACGCTCTTGTCTTTAACGATCAGGGGGAGCCCGATGTAAGATATCAGCCCGTGCCTGCGGACAAAGTCGGGGTCCTGTGTATCAGGGTTGTTTCGGACGTCGGGCACTATTAATGGCGCTTTAGTCGCTATTACCTGCGAAGCAAAACGAGGATTGACACCTATCCTGCCTTTCCAGCCCTCTTCATCTATATTCCGGCAGGCGACTCGTTCCAGTCGGTCGGTTTCTTTGTCCAGCAATCTGACGGTGATGGCGGCAGGGCAAGGCAGAAGTAATTCAGTCTTTTCCATTAAGATATCCAAAACCGTTCTAAGATCCAGGGTAGAGGCTATAGCTTTGTCAATCTCGTGCAGCGCCCGGATACGCTCCAGATTCCTGTGGGTTTCCTCGTAAAGCTGGGCCTTCTGCACTCCGATACCTATAAGATTGCTGGCTCCCTCCAGAAGACGGACTTCGTCAGGTTGAAACCTTCTCGTTGTGCGATTGCCAACTTGTAGGATTCCCAAAATCTGCTGCTCGGTTTTGATAGGGACCAGAATGGCCGACTGAATCCCCTCTCGTTGCATGATGGGTAGTAGGCCGAGTTCCCGGAGGTTTTCCAGCACGGCGGTTTTCTTTTCAGCCAGGACGTGGGCAATGATCGAGTCTCTACCTGTCGCTAAGAATGTAGTACGCAAGATATTTTCGTTTTCGGGGTCGCTAAAACCCAGACTAGCTATAGGTTCAAGGTTCTGGCTCTTGGCGTCCAAGAGGCGGACAACTCCAAGGTCGAGCGAACACGACGGGAGGATCTCAGCAAGAACTCGCGCCAGGGCCGATTTAAGATCTGAAGAGGTTAAAATGATGTTGCCTACCTCCCTGAGGGTCTGTAGCTCGTTATATTGAACCTGTAGCGCCTCGGCTGCCTGATACCGCTCCCGGTAAAACCTGATATGTTGTTGCCGCCAGATCAGAGTGATACTAACGCCTGCACCGATGAGCAGAGCGCCGATCAGAAACACCAAAACCCACAACTTTTCACGAAGCGGCCCGTAATTCTCATCGACATCCATGCGGGCAACAATGGACCACGGGGAACCGGGAATGGCACGCACGCTGGCAATCACCGGCACGCCCCGGTAGTCCATGCCTTCAGCGATACCTTCCTGTCCCAGCGCCGCCTTCACGGCGGGCACGTCTTTGCTCTCCAACGGTATGCGCAGGTTGAGGGCGAAGTTGGTCTTGAACTTGAGCTCGTTTAGAACCAGCGCGTCGTTCCCATCCCGGCGGATGATCAGAGTTTCGGAGGTCCGGCTCGGCGTGGGCCATCGCTGGATAAAGGGGTAAAGATAGGTTGTGGGATCAATCTGCAGAACGAGAACGCCCAGTGGCCGGCTGGCGTCCGTTTCGTCCAGGATCGGAACCAGGACCGCCAGATAGACGCGCTGGTTGTGTTCGTCCCGGTAAAAATCCTGAAAGGCTATCTGACTCGACCGCAGGATTTCGGACGCACGCTGCAATATAATGGTGGAAGCAACCGGTTCCGGCGCTGCGGGAGCCGCCATTCGTGTGACGCCCCGGCTATCCAGCAGGAAGACCCGATCATACTCAATGTGCGCCTGGTACTTGCCTAGCCACGACCGAAGCTGTAGCTGGGCGTCCGCGTCCTCCGGCTTTTTGAAGAAGCGCCGCACCAGGGCGGAAAAGGAGGCGTTTTTGAACAGCAGAGAGGCATCCCCCAACCGCTCCTTGCGCCATTGCACCAGCTCGCCTACCTTCAACTCCGAGACGGCGGAAAGCTGGCCTTCCACCTGGGCACGGTGCTGCTTCTCGTGGTTCCGGTAGTAGAGGTAGCCGGCGGTGACAATGCCGGCAGCGACGATGACGAAAATCAGACCGAGAAAATACGAAAGGCGTGCGGTTGCTGCGTCTTTTATTCCGCTATCCAGCCAAACCTGTAGTCCGGGTGTAGCTAGCAGTCCGAGCGCAAGAACGAGAAAAGCAAGAGAGGTTGGCAGCGCAGGGGGGACGAACTCTCCGCCATACATGAGGGGTGCTCCATAGAAATAGGCCAGTAGAAAAAGCGAAGAAGTCCAAACTACTAAACAAGCCAACAAAAAAGCCGCCAACGCGCGCTTCGGCCGTCCAGCGGATGAAGAAAGCGTCGCCAGGAACGACAAAGCAATGACCACAAAGCAGATCGCCGTTACCGGAGACATATGCCCGATCGGCGAACCGTCAACCGCCCCGGAAATGGAGAGACCGAGGTATTCGATTTGCAAATATATTCCCGCAGAAGAGGAGAAGAATAGCAGAAGGGCCGTTACCGCACCTGTTGCACCGATTACCACGCCCATCAAGTATGTTGCGCGGTTCTGAGGCATACGGTTGCAAAAAAAGACTGCAACTCCAAACATTACGAAAAGCAGCGCCGTGCTTGGCGCCATCGGTATCAGGCCGGCGCCGAAGCTGGCCAAAAGAGGAAGCCCTAGAATCCATCCGAGAAGAGCGACGAACCCGATGGCCGCAGCAGATACTCCGAATACCTGGGGAAGAGTTTTTGTAAGGTGATTATCTTTACTCTCGCCTGTTTTCAGGGAAGCAAGCATCTTTTCGCGCAGACCTTCTTCAGCTATTTTAATCTAAGATGCTATAAAAGGCACTATAAATAAATGATGCATTTGAAGGGCCATCGAAATTCTCTAGCTGTTTCGGCTACTTAGGTTAAGATGCGAGAGGTGAGAACTTGTCAAAATTGGCAAGAGGGGAGGGGGATTCCTATTTTTGAGAAACTTTAAGCTGTGGATATCTTTGACCAGTTAGGCAGTTGTCACGGTTGGAAAAAGGTAAACGGCAAGAGAGCAGGCATGAGGCAACAGAAAACAGGCGAAAGACACAAAGCAGGAGGCAGGGAGCAGGGGACATGGGAGCAGAGGAGCAGGTAGGGAAGAAGTCATCACGCCGGTGTGACGTGTACTATATGCAAGCAGAATTGCGTATAGTAGCACTATTTGCTGCACCGCCGGCGTATGGTACAGAGGCGCTTTTGGAGCGGGCAAATCAAAGGGGCATGGAAGGGAAAGTGGTGCGAGGAAGGGGATTTGAACCCCTACGCCATTTCTGGCACTAGCCCCTCAAACTAGCGCGTCTGCCGATTCCGCCATCCTCGCAATTTGAAACAGTACTAAAAACTATTCCGGCTCATGGGGTTGCAGGCTTCTCGGGCTTTGGGGTCTCTGCCTGCGGCGCTGCCGATGGCGCGGGGGCTTGCGGTGTCGTGACAGGACCGGGTTGCTGGCCGGCGCGTTGTTCTGCCTCGACTTTGCTCTTGTCAAAAACGCTGGCGGAGGGTTTTTTCCCTGCAAAATAACCCAGCGTCAGAGAAGTGATCATGAAAACGATCGCCATCCCTGTGGTCAGCCGGGTGAGGAAATTTCCCGCGCCGCTGCTGCCAAAAATGGTGGAGCTTGACCCGCCAAACACGGCCCCCATGTCCGCCCCCTTGCCGGTCTGGAGCAGCACAACCAGTATCAAGCCGATGCTGACGAGGATATGAATGATCGTGACTAAAGTAATCATAGTGATTGCGTAACGAAATAACGCGCGATAATCAGAAAATCCCTCGGCTTAAGGCTTGCCCCTCCTACCAGCAAGCCGCTTACCTCCTGTGCCTTTGACAGTTCTCCCGCATTTTCAGGCCGCACGCTGCCGCCATAAAGAATACGGCAACTTTGAGCTGCCTTGTTGGCCGCGAGTTTCTTGAGGCAGCTGCGAATCCAGCAATGCACTTCGCTTACCTGATCGGGAGTGGCGTTGCGGCCGGTTCCTATGGCCCAGACAGGCTCATAAGCGATTTCTACTTTTCCTATAGCACTTTTATTCAGCCCCTTCAATGCGGCCCTGAGCTGCCCGGCGACGACCTGTCTCATTTCCCCTCTTTTTCTTTGCTGCCAGCTTTCGCCGACGCACAGGATGGGCCTCAGCCCCGTTTGCAGAGCCGCAAACATTTTCCTCCCTACGATTTGATCACTCTCGCCGAAGAGACGGCGTCTCTCTGAATGGCCGATGATGACGAAGCGGCAGCCCGATTCCCTGAGCATCCTGGGACTGATCTCCCCGGTAAAAGCGCCTTCCATTTCCCAGTGGACGTCCTGGGCGGCGAGTTGGAGACGGCTTCCCCTCAGAAGCTTGCGGACCGCAGCGAGGGCAGTGAAGGGAGGGGCCAGGACGATCTCCACGCCGTGGATCGCTTTGACCCCCATGCGGATCTGCCGGACGAGCCTTATGGCCTCGCTCTCGGTGCCATGCATCTTCCAGTTGCCCACGACCAGAGGCGGCTTCATTGTTTCTCCTCGAGAGCCAGGATGCCGGGAAGTCCTTTCCCCTCCAGAAACTCGAGCGTTGCGCCTCCACCGGTGGAAAGATGGGTAATCTTGTTTTCCACTCCGGCCTGCATGGCCGCCGCTACGGTATCTCCGCCGGCGACGATGCTGGTGGCGTCATGTTCGGCCAGGGCCCGGGCTATGGATCTGGTGCCCTGACTGAATTTTTCCTCCTCGAAGAGACCGACGGGACCGTTCCAGAGTATCATTCTCGCTTTACGGATCTCCTGAATGAATCGGCTGATGGTTTTGGGGCCGATGTCCAAGCCCCGCAAATTCGGCGGGATGCCCCCGTCCACAGCGATCGGGTTTTTCTTCGTCTCTTCCGCCGCTATATGGTCGATCGGAAGAAACAAGGGTATTCCGAGACTCTCCGCCTGGTTGATGAGGTCGCGCGCGAGCGCAACACGCTCTTCTTCGATCAGGGACCTCCCGACTTCGACGCCTTTTGCTTTGAGAAAAGTGTAGGCTATTCCGCCGCCGATCAGCAGGCAGTCCATTTTCGGGATCAGGTTTTTCAGCACGCTGATCTTGTCCGAGACCTTGGCCCCGCCTAGGATGGCGACGAAAGGTCTCTCTGGACTGGAGAGAATCCGTCCGAGATAGTCGAGCTCCTTGTAAAGAAGGATGCCGGCGCCCTTCTCGCGAAAAAACTTTGCCATCCCGGCAGTCGATGCATGGGCCCGATGCGCCGCCCCGAAGGCGTCGTTGACATAGACGTCGGCCAGAGAGGCGAGCGCTTGGGAGAAGGCCGGGTCGTTGGCCTCCTCCTCTTTGTGAAAGCGGAGGTTTTCGAGCAATATCACCTTGTGGGTCGGGTCCTGGGCCAGCGCCTCCACGTCGCTGCCGATACAATCCGGCGCCAGAGTCACGGCGCAAGAGAGCGCTTGCTCCAGGTGATCGCGCACCGGCGCGAGGCTCCACTCCGGATCCTTTTTGCCCCCGGGCCTCCCCAGATGCGACGCGATCAGGAGTTTTCCGGCTTTAGCCAGGAGGAAGCGCAGCGTCGGCAACGTGCTCTCGATGCGATGGGTTTCCGTGATCCTGCCTTTGCGGACCGGGACATTGAAGTCGGCGCGGACGAAGACCCTTTTACCGGAGATGTTCAGCTCCTCTAATCTGCGGATCATAAAACCCGTCTCCTCCTTGGGGCATGAATTTTATGGCTATCCAGATAAAAAGGGAACATCCATTTGACTAAATACAAGGGTTATAATACTTTTTCAAACGGATAGCGGGAATATTCGATGTCTTCTTTTTGGTCTCTTCAGTTGCTTACGCAGACAGGGTTTGATGCCGGCCAGCAGCAGGGAATCTTGGATCTGGTCAGAGGATCGAGTCTTATCGTCCAGGGGGTCCTCTATCTCCTTATTCTATTCTCGGTGGTGAGCTGGGGGATCATCTTCTACAAATACCGCCAGGTGCGGACCGCCAAGAGTGAGTCCGAGAGGTTCGTCGAGATTTTTTGGGAGAGCCGCAACCTCGCCTCTATCCATGACGCCAGCCGGGAGTTAAGATCGAGTCCGGTAGCACAGGTCTTTCGCGCCGGCTACGAGGAGTTGCTGCGGGTCTCCAAGAGTAAAAAGGAATCTTCGGGCGAGGGGCTCACTACCGAGCTCGGTGGCGTCGACAACGTGACTCGAGCAATGAAACGGGCGACGAGCGTCGAGATCACCAAGCTAGAAAAATCTATGACTTTTCTGGCCACAACCGCGAGCACGACCCCGTTTATCGGGCTCTTCGGCACCGTCTGGGGGATCATGAACGCCTTCCGGGGTCTCAGCGTCACCCACTCCTCCAGCATCCAGGCGGTCGCCCCCGGTATCGCCGAAGCCCTGATCGCTACTGCGGCGGGCCTGGCGGCGGCAATCCCTGCGCTGATGGCCTACAACCACTTCGTCCAGAAGATCAAGGTCTTGGCTACCGATATGGATAATTTTTTGCAAGAGTTCCTGAATATCGCTGAGCGCCATTTTCTGAAATAGGCGGCAGACAACCAGTTTTGAGTTCTTAATTTTGAGTGTTTAGTTGCAGTCAGCAGTAACTCAAAATTAAAAACTAAGGAGAGTTTATGGCCGTAGATGCTTCGCCGCAAAGAAACAGCACCACGATCTCACAGATTAATGTCACTCCTTTGGTCGATGTGATGCTTGTTCTGCTGGTGATTTTCATGGTGACAGCTCCCATCATCCAGCAAGGGGTGCAGGTGAATCTGCCGCAGGCGAAGGCCGGCGCCATTCCCGGGAAGGAAGAGCAGCTGGTGGTGGCGATCACCCGTAGCGGAAAGATTTATCTCAACGACAACCCGATGACGCTCACCGAGCTGGGGCTGAAGCTGCGCGCTATTCGCCAGTTGCGGCAGGATAGGGAGGTTTATCTGCGGGCGGATCAGGATGTCCGGTACGGCATAGTGATGAGGACGATCGCTGAGATCAAACAGGCGGGGATCGAAAAGCTGGGCATGGTGACGCGTCCCCCATCGCAAGAGGGTTAAATGGCCGATATCCACTCCACTCCAATGAGAAGGCTGCGGGAACGGCTGCTTCCTGCTCTGGAGGAGGATGGGGGAAGGGTTTGGCGGTGGGTTGCTTTCTCCAGCATTCTCCACCTCATTTTCATCTGGAGCCTGTTTCTTATGCCCCATATGCCTTCTCGCAGAGGCCCCTCTTACCCGGTTTATACGGTTGATTTGGTGGGCGGGGAAAAGCTCGGCGGGACAAACCTGGGCTCGGTAGCGGCGCCGCTTCCGCCGGCAAAAAAAAGCATTGAAAAAGCTAAGGCTGAACCGGCCGCGCGGATTGAACCTGCCAGGAAGGAAAAGGCGAAGGTGAAAGTGGCGGAAAGTCCTGCTCTGATGCGGGAGAAGACTGCTCTCAAGCAGTCCAAGAAAGAGGCGAAAACAGAGCCGCGGGCGGAAGCGGGGCTTCCCGGGCAGGTACGGGAGAAGCTAATTCAATCGGCCTTGGACCGGGTGAGAGATCGAGCCGAGGGGGCACAGAAAAAACAAAAAGGAGATGGGATCAGCTCCGGGCCGGGTGAAGGTGAGGGCGCTGCCGCCATCGGCCCCGGAGGGCAGGGAGGAGGGATCGCCAAGGGAGTGGACTTCATTATCTATTATAACCGGATGCGTTATGTGATCCGGGAACGCTGGACGTGGGTGGGAAAAAGGAGCGACCTTGAGGTGACCGTTCATTTTGGCATCCGGGATAATGGAGAGATCGTTGGTGTGAAGATCGTTCAGGGCTCGGGAGATCCCTCCTATGATGATTCGGTTTTCCGCGCAATTCACAGGGCGAGTCCATTGCCGCCCCCTCCGGAAAACTATCGTAAGGATTTTATGGATGTCGAGCTAACGTTTCGTCCAAAGGATCTAGGTGGTTAGGTTGTTACTCTTTAAGGCCCTGATTGCATTCTTTTTTGCTCTCTCACTGTTCGTGCAATCCCTCTCTGCTCAGGTGCGGGGAACCATTGTCGGACCGGGGGCCGAGCGTTATCCCATTGCTGTCTCTCTCCTTAGAAACCTCGGGCCGGGCGAAGATGGAGGCGGACTTTCGGAAGGGATAGCGGACCTTATTGCCCGCGACCTGACCCTCTCGGGCTGGTTCCGTGTGTTGGATCGGTCGGCCTACATCGAGCATCCTCAGAAAAGCGGGATCACCTTGGGAAGCTTCGATTTTCGGGATTGGTCTGTTATCGGCGCTCAGGCACTGGTCAAAGGAGGGTTCGAGCTGCAAGGTGAGGAGATTACCGTAGAGCTCCGTCTCTTCGATGTCTATCAAGGAAAACCAATCGTGGGGAAGAAGTATACCGGCAAGGCGAAAGATTTCCGGCGCATCGCGCATAAATTTGCCGACGAGATTATTTTGCAGTTCACCGGGACGCCCGGAGCATTCAATAGCAGGATCACTTACGTCTCTAACGCCGGGGGGCGCTTTAAGCAGGTCTACGTCACCCACTTAGACGGAAGCGAAAAGACGCAAATAACCAAGGATCCCACGATTCACCTTTTCCCTTCATGGAATCCGGATGGCCAGTCGATTCTCTATTCCACTTATGGGTACCGGGAACGCGGGCCCGGCCTTTATCTTTTTAATCTTTTTACCGGCAAAGATACGAAGCTCGTATCCGGCAACGGCTTGAATCTAGGCGGAAGGTGGTCTCCCGACGGGAAATTTATCGCCATGACCCTTGAGAGACAGGGAAACGTGGATATCTATTTGCTGGATCAGACTGGGAAGATCGTGCGCCGCTTAACGGAGGATCCGGCGATCGACGTTTCCCCCGCCTGGTCTCCGGACGGAGAACGTCTGGCGTTTGTCTCCAGTCGCAGCGGCAGCCCGCAGATCTATGTCATGGAGCTTGCCAACGGAAAGGCGCGCCGCCTCACCTATTCGGGAGGATACAATACTTCTCCAACCTGGTCTCCCACCGGCGACAAGATCGCTTATACGGGGAGGGTAAGCGGCCGCTTTCATATCTTTACGGTGAGGGCACAGGGCGGGGACCCGCAGCAGATCACCTCCAGTTCCGGGGACAACGAAGATCCCTCATGGTCCCCTGACGGGAGATTCATCGCCTTCACTTCTAACCGCGGCGGTCGCTACCAACTCTACATGATGCAGGCCGGCGGTGAAAACCAGCAAAGATTGACAGGTTCGGGGGGAGATGATACAAATCCATCCTGGTCTTCTCGTCTGGAATAAACGATTTCACGGGCTGAGCGAACATTGGAAAAGGAGAGAACGATGACTGGTCGATTGGGTACGCTGACGTATGGTGTGATGTTTTTCGCCTTTCTTGCATTAACGGGGTGTCCGCCACCTGTCGCGACCAAGCCTGAGGCGCCTGCTGCGCCGCCGGCTGCCGTGGCGAAGCCAGCCGCCAGCCGTCCGGCTCCCGCCTCTTCGAGTTTGGAAGCGGCGCGTCGAGATCAGGCCCCGGCCCCAAGTCCGTTGAAGGATATCTATTTTAATTATGACAAGTATGATCTCAAGACAGAGGCGCGGGAAACCCTCAAGGCGAATGCCAATTGGCTGAAGACAAACGCTTCGGCTCGAGTGGAGATTGAAGGGCATGCGGATGAACGGGGAACCAATGAGTACAACTTAGCGCTTGGCGCCAAACGGGCCCAGGCGGCACGAGACTACCTGGCGACTCTGGGGATTTCTAAGGAGCGGTTATCGACAATCAGCTACGGTGAGGAGTTGCCGGTTTGCAAGGAGCAGAACGAGGAATGCTGGCAGAAGAACCGCCGGGGCCGTTTCGTAATCATCTCTGCCCGGCCGGCATCGTAATGTTTTGCCCTTTCAGGGATTCTTCCATCCTCAAGTCCTAGGGGTCATTTAAGGTCGACCTTTCATGAAGAGGCTTTTATCTTTGCTCCTCATGTTGGTTGGGTTGGCCCTATCGGCATGCGCTACCCCCCAACAGTTAGAACTCATTGAGCGGGAGCAGAGACGCCTGCGCACGGAGAACGTCACCACTCATAGTGAGTTCGAGAGTACCCGGTCGAGCCTGGCCGACACCCGTGCCAATCTCCAAGAGATGCAGCGGGATCTGGACGCTTTGAAAGAGAAGATGGAGGAGGTTCGCTATCAATTGGACCGCCAGATCGGTCAGTCGACTCGTGAAGGGGATAAAAGAGTCAAGGATCTGGAAGGCCGGATAGCTAAGCTCGATGATGATTTTAAAACTCAAGGGGCCCTCCTTAAGGCGCGCGAGGAAGAGCTGAAAATCATCCGGGAAACCCTGAAGATAGCTCCCGGCAGCAAGGAAGAAGCGGCTTCGGTGGAAGGCGCCGGCCCAAGTGAATTTGCCCGGGAGCGGCTGGCGGGGGAATCGGAGGCGGTAAAAAAAGATTACGATGAGGCATGGAAGCTGCTGGAGCGAAAAGATTACCGGGCGGCGATTTCCCGGTTTAAAGAATTCATCAAAAAGAATCCCCAGAGCGAGTATGCGGATAATGCCCAGTATTGGATTGGGGAGAGTCATTACGCCTTGAGAGAATTCGACCAGGCCATCCTGGAGTTTGACGCGGTTCGGCGCAAATATCCAAAGGGGGACAAGGTCCCGGCAGCTCTTCTGAAGCAAGGTTTTGCCTTTGCAGAGCTGGGGGATAAGGTGGATGCCCGACTGATTCTTCAGGAACTCATGGATCGATTTCCCCAGTCGCAAGAGGCGGTTAAGGCAAAGCAGAAGCTCAAGTCTCTGGAGTCATGACGCGTAGCATGCGCTGAGTCCTGCAGAGCCGTCCTCGAACTTTTTAACCATTTTGCGCTAGCCCGGAAACAAGCCGTCAGCAATCAGCGGGTGAATAATAGCTGAAAGCTGAGCGCTCCCTTAATAACCGTGGAGATTTTTCGTCATATAGAGGATAGAAATATTTCGCTCCCCAAGCCTATCCTGACCTTGGGCAACTTCGACGGCATTCACCTGGGCCACCAGGCCCTGTTGCAACGGGTGGTTCAAGATGCCAAGGCCCGCGATGGTCGTTCGGTTGTTCTTACATTTGAGCCCCATCCGCTCGCGATCCTTGCGCCTCAGCGCGCCCCCAGGCTGATTCTGACGCATAAAGACAAGATGGTTCTCCTGCAATCCTATGGAGTGGACGCGGTGATTATTCAACCCTTCAACTCAGCCTTTGCCAATGTGGAGGCGGAAGCGTTTGTTCGAGGTTACCTGGTGGAGCGCCTCAAGGTTCATAAGATGTGGGTTGGAAAGGACTTAAGGTTCGGAAAGGGGAGAAAGGGTCGGGTGGAGGATCTGATCCGATGGGGAGTTGAAGGCGGGTTTGAAGTCGGGATCGTAGGTCCGGTGCACCTGGGAGGGGTGCGCATCAGCAGCAGTCGAATCAGGGATTTGATCAAACGGGGCGACGTCCACGAAGTCCAGCGCTTCTTGGGCCGATACCATTTTGCCTCAGGGCGAGTGATTCCCGGTTATCAGAGAGGTCGCCAACTCGGTTTTCCTACAGCCAACATTGTCACGCGAACCGAGATGCTGCCTTCAGACGGGATCTATGCCACCTTCTTGGGGGCGGACCAGCGCCTATGGGCGAGCGTTACCAACATCGGGGTTAACCCTACGTTCGGAGGCGGTCCCAGGACGATAGAGAGTTATATCTTCGATTTTTCGGGGGACCTCTATGGGCGCTCCGTGAAGCTGTTTTTCGTCAAGAAGATTCGGGAAGAGAAGAAATTCCCCACGCCGGAGGATTTGGTCGGGCAGATGAAAAAGGATGTGCTAGGCGCCCAGGAGATCTTAAACCAAGTCAACATAGAGGAGCGGGCGCAATTGGCGCGGTGAGGTAACGTGCTAAGCCGTTTAACCGTTGATAAAGAGCATGCCGGAATGCGGTTGGATCTATTCCTATCGCGTCCTTTCCCTGGCCCCTTGGAGAGGGCGGGCTTGAGTCGCTCCGGTATCCAGAGGGTGATTGCCGAGGGGCAGATCACCCTCAACGGAAGGAAGACCAAGGCCAGCGCCCGTCTGAAACCCAACGATGCGGTCGAGATCCGGTTGCTGCCTCCACGGGAGACGGCGTTGGCGCCGGAGTCTGTCCCGCTGGATATTCTCTTCGAAGATGAGGATTGTCTGGTAGTGAATAAGCCCGCCGGCATGGTGGTTCATCCTGCTGCCGGTAGGCAAAGCGGAACCCTTGTGAATGCCCTGCTCCATCACTGTCCGAATCTTCAGGGAATCGGAGGGGAGCGGCGCCCCGGGATTGTCCATCGATTGGACAAAGATACCTCCGGGGTGATGGTTGTGGCAAAGCATGATCGGGCCTTTCATCAATTAGCCCAGCAGTTTAAGGAGCGGCGAGTTCGTAAAGAGTACCTCGCCTTTGTGTGGGGTTTAGTCGATCAGCAGAAGGGGAGAATTGACCGTCCCATCGGTCGTCATCGGAGCGACCGGAAAAGGATGTCGAGCCTGCGCTCCGTGCCGCGCTTGAGAGAGGCGCTAACCGAGTGGCAAGTAGAGAATGCTTTCAGGGTAGAGCGTGCAGGAGGGCGGTCTTTTTGGGTCACGTTGCTGCGTCTCAAGCCCCATAGTGGTCGGACGCACCAGATCCGTGTCCATCTGGCGGACCAGGGATATCCGGTGGTTGGGGACCGTATCTATGGGCGGAAGCGGTACGGCCTTGACGGCAATCGCGAGCCGCTGCCGGGTGTGACGGATTTTCCGCGCCAGGCGCTCCATGCGGAGAGGCTCGGATTCAGCCATCCCCGCACCGGAGCCCCTGTCGCCTTTTACGCCCCGCTTCCGCTCGATATGCAGCGACTCTTAGACTCTCTGAGGGAATGGCATTCAATCAGCGAACGGAGAAAGGTAGGGAAAGGGGGTTGACAAAAGGATTGTTTTTTTTTAATATAAGGCAGTTTCGATTTCCTGGTTCAGCGGTACTCTTTGAAATTAGCCCCACATTAAGGTTATCGTTCACTGTATCCCGACTTGAACTTTTGATTTGGATTTCAAACCAACGAATCTTTTCTGTGTTGAACCCCTGTTGTCTTGAAATGTCGCGTCGGTAAGCAGGATCCCCTGTAGGAGTGGTCGGGCAGCCGTTTCGTTTTAGCGATATTCCTCCTCAACCAGGTGGGTCAGAGGGATCGGGGAAACGAGTCCAGTTTTCGGGCAATTCATATTTGGCATGAAAGGAGACATATAGCTATGGTACGTGGGAGGAGCAGCGCCGAGTCGGAGACCGTGGAAGAAAATGGATTGAACCTTAAGTCTCTTAAGGAGAAGAAGATCAGCGAGTTGGCATTGATCGGTAAAAACTTCAATATCGAAGGCGCAGCCAATATGCGCAAGCAGGAGTTGATCTTCGCCATATTACAGGCCCAAACCGAGCAGAACGGTTTTATCTACGGGGAAGGGGTGCTGGAGACCCTTCCTGATGGCTTTGGTTTTCTCAGAGCCCCGGATTATAACTACCTCCCCGGCCCGGACGATATCTATGTCTCTCCGAGCCAAATTCGCCGCTTCAATCTTCGCACCGGAGATATCATTTCGGGGCATATTCGTCCCCCCAAGGAAGGGGAACGTTACTTTGCCCTGCTCAAGGTGGAAGCCATCAACTACGAAGACCCGGAGAAGGCAAGGGATAAGATCCTCTTTGACAACCTTACCCCCCTCTATCCCAATGAACGCTTTAAGCTGGAATACCAGCCGGACGAATATACCACGCGGGTTGTTGATCTCTTAACCCCGATCGGCAAAGGGCAGAGAGGACTGATCGTGGCTGCCCCTCGAACCGGCAAAACCATGATGCTGCAGAACATTGCCAAGGCCATTGCCCATAACCACAACGAGGCGATCCTGATTGTTCTCCTGATTGACGAGCGACCTGAAGAAGTGACCGATATGCAGCGCTCGGTGAATGGAGAAGTGGTCAGTTCTACCTTTGACGAGCCCGCGACGCGCCATGTCCAAGTTGCCGAGATGGTGATCGAAAAGGCCAAACGGTTGGTGGAACACGGCAAGGACGTGGTGATCCTGCTCGACAGCATTACCCGTTTGGCTCGCGCCTACAATACGGTTGTTCCCCCCAGTGGCAAAATTCTCTCCGGCGGGGTGGACTCCAATGCGCTGCACAAACCGAAAAAGTTTTTTGGCGCGGCGCGCAACATCGAAGATGGCGGGAGTCTCACCATCATTGCGACGGCCCTGATCGATACCGGAAGTCGGATGGATGAGGTGATTTTCGAGGAGTTCAAAGGAACCGGCAACATGGAACTTCATTTGGACCGCCGGCTGATGGATAAGCGCGTCTTTCCGGCCATCGACATCAACAAGTCGGGAACAAGAAAAGAAGAGCTGTTGATATCTAGAGAAGATCTCAACCGAATCTGGATACTGCGCAAGGTCTTGTCACAGTTGAGCGTGGTAGAGGCGATGGAGTTCTTATTGGATAAGATTCGTGGGACGCAAACCAACAAGGAGTTCCTTGAATCCATGAACCAATGACCTTCCCCGCTCTCCTCTTTGGCTGTCTTGCACAGGTCGCGGATCTTTGTTAAAAACGCAGGAATACTAAGTCTTTTTGATGGATGCCCCCCGGCGACCGCTGGTCGTTTGGGATTCCGGTAAGTTAGAGCAGTTTTTGGGCTTATTTCACACCCTTTCTGATCCTCTCCATGGTGCCCTCGGGTATGGAGCGGAGGCGAGGAAAGGGGAGGACACAACCAAAGGAGTGTAAGTTTATGGCAGAGTTATCTATGAAGCAACTCTTGGAGGCCGGGGTCCATTTTGGCCACCAGACCAGCCGCTGGAACCCCAAGATGAAGCCGTTCATTTTTGGCGCCCGTAACGGCATCCATATCATTGATCTCCAGCAAACCGTCACGATGTTTAAGGACGTGGCTGTGTTTGTCCGCGATCTTGCGGCAGGGGGAGGAAGCGTCCTTTTTGTAGGGACGAAAAAGCAGGCCCAGGATTCGATCAGGGAGGAGTCGGAGCGCTGTGGGATGTTTCACGTCCACAACCGGTGGCTGGGAGGAACCCTCACCAACTTCTCGACGATCCGCCAGAGCATCGAGCGCCTGCGAAAGCTTGAGGAAATGGAAAACGACCCCAGGATCGTCGAGGCCTTGACGAAAAAAGAGATGTTGGGTCTCAAGCGAGAAAAGGAGAAGCTGGAGCAGTCCTTGGGGGGAATTAAGGGAATGAAGAAGCTTCCCGACGCCATTTTCGTCATCGATCCCAACCAGGAGGAGATCGCCGTTAAAGAGGCGAGGAAGCTGAGGATCCCTGTGGTGGCTGTGATTGATACCAATTGCGATCCGGATATGGTGGATTGCAAAGTTCCAGGGAACGATGATGCCATCCGGGCCATCCGGCTTTTTTGTGCGGCCATTGCGGACGCAGTAATTGAGGGAAAAAATCTCTATGAGCAGAGCTTAGTAAGGACCAAAGAGGAAGAGAAGGTCGTGGAGCCGGCAGCTGTGGCTGCGGATGGCGCCGCCGCGACCTCGGCAACGGGGGGGGCGTAATCTCAATGGAAGTCAATGCATCTTCGGTCAAAGAGTTGCGCGATAAGACCGGGGCGGGAATCATGGACTGCAAAAAAGCCCTGGCGGAATCTGCGGGAGACATAGAGAAGGCGGTAGACTACCTGCGTCGCAAGGGTCTGGCGGCTGCGGCAAAGAAAGTGGGCCGCATGGCAGCGGAGGGCCTCGTGGGGGCTTATATCCACGCGGGAGGGAAGATCGGCGTTTTGGTTGAGCTCAATTGCGAAACGGACTTCGTCGCGCGCACGGCGGAATTTCAGGGCTTGTTGAAAGACATCGCCATGCAGGTTGCCGCTGCTAACCCGCGTTATATCCGCCCGGAGGATGTGCCGCCCGAAGAGCTGGAAAGGGAGCGGGAGATTTACCGGCGTCAGGCCTCCGATTCCGGCAAACCGGAAAAGGTTGCCGACAAGATCGTGGAAGGAAAAATGGAGCGATTTTATTCCGAGGTCTGTCTGCTGGAGCAGGCCTTCATTAAGGACCCCGATCATAAGGTCGGGGATCTGGTGCAGGAAACCATCGCACGGCTGAGAGAGAACATCCAGGTGCGCCGTTTTGTCCGCTACCACCTGGGGGAAGGGGTGGAGAACATTGCAAAATGAAAATTGCAAAGGTTAAAATTTAAAACTTCAGATCTTCCATTTTGCATTTTTCAATTTGCATTTTGCATTAGCTAGGTGGTTCTGGATGGGTGGGGTAAAACTCAAATATAATCGTGTCATCTTGAAAGTTACCGGTGAAGTCTTCGCCGGCGCGGAAAGATACGGTATCGACAGCAAGATGGTGCGGGGATTTGCCGAGGAGATCAAGGAAGTCAAAGAGATGGGCTGTCAGATCGCCCTGGTCACCGGAGGGGGAAATATCCTTCGCGGCGCCGAGGCGAGCGAAGGCGGGTTGGAGCGGGCAACTGCCGATTACATGGGGATGCTGGCCACGGTCATCAACAGTTTAGCCCTGCAAGATGCCTTGGAAAAGATCGGTGTCTCCACGCGGGTTATGTCCGCCATTGACATGCGTCAGGTGGCGGAACCCTACATTCGACGACGCGCTACCCGCCATCTGGAAAAAGGGCGGGTGGTGATCTTTGCCGGAGGCACCGGCAATCCTTATTTCACGACCGACACCACCGCCAGCCTTCGGGCCATGGAGATCGGCGCCGATGTGATTCTTAAGGCGACCAAGGTAAAGGGGGTCTACGACGCAGATCCTCTGAAACATCAGGGGGCCAAAATGTACGGGGAACTGACCTACATCGAGGTCTTGAATAAAGAGCTCAAGGTCATGGACTCCACCGCGATCTCGCTTTGCATGGACAATCGTTTGCCGATCGTTGTCTTCAATATTATGGAGAAAGGGAATATCAAGAGAGTGGTGCGCGGGGAGGAGATCGGCACCCTTGTGAGCGCGGGGAAGAGATGAACGAGACCTTCTTTATTGATCTCCAGAAAGAAATGGAAAAGTCAGTGGTGGCTTTTCGCAAGGACCTTGCAAAGCTGCGCACGGGAAGGGCCTCGACGGCTTTGTTGGAAGGGGTCATGGTGGATTACTATGGCAGCCCGACCCCCCTCAACCAGTTGGCCACCTTAGGGGCACCGGAGCCCCGCCTCTTAGTGGTGCAACCCTACGACAAGGGAGTCATCGGGGGGATTGAGAAGGCGATCTTCAAGGCGGATCTCGGTTTGACCCCCAACAACGACGGAAAAATCATCCGTATTCCTATACCCGAATTGACAGAGGAGAGACGCAGGGAGCTGGTCAAGCATATCAAAAAGATGGCGGAAGAATTCCGCGTATCCATCCGCAATCACCGCAGGCTCGCTATCGAGAAACTCAAGGAGTTTGCTAAGAAAAAGGAAATTACCGAGGACGATCTCAAGCACAGCCAGGACCGAGTGCAGAAAATCACCGACGATTTCATCAACAGGATCGACAAGGTGCTGAAGACCAAGGAAGACGAAATCATGGAGGTCTGAGGCCTGCGTTATTTCCCTCGAGCTATTCTCAATCCAGAATGAACCTCAGGGGCCTAGACAAGAGTCGTTTGCCCAGACATGTGGCCATCATTATGGATGGCAACGGACGCTGGGCTCGGTTGAGAGGTAAAGGCCGCATTGAAGGACACCGTCGGGGCAGGGCCTCGGTTCGTACCGTCGTGGAGATGAGTCGTAAGCTGGGGATCCCCTATCTTTCGCTCTACGCTTTTTCAACAGAAAACTGGTTGCGACCCAAGGAGGAAGTTCACGCGCTAATGGGGCTGCTCGAACATTATTTGGCGGTGGAGCAACCCAAGATGATGCGGCACGGAATTCGCCTATTGGCCATCGGCGACAAGGACCGATTGCCGCCGCCGGTTCTGCGGACGCTGGAGCGTGCCGTGAAGGCGACGCAAAAAAACAAAGGAATGACGATTGTTTTGGCCCTGAGTTACAGCGGCCGCGACGATATTGTCAGGATGGTGCAGGCTGTAGCCCGGGAAGCGAAAGAGGGAGCTTGTGCGATCGAAGATATTAATGAAGAGGTGATATCCGCTCACATGGAGACGAGATCCATCCCAGATCCGGACCTGCTTATCCGTACCAGCGGCGAGATGCGGATCAGTAATTTTTTCCTCTGGCAAATCCCTTACACGGAGCTTTACCTCACGCCGACTCTCTGGCCGGATTTTCGTGAAGAAGAATACCTCCAGGCCCTTCTGGAGTTTCAACGGCGCCGCAGGAGATTCGGTCGTACCGATGAGCAGATCACGCAGCCTCTCTGCTCTGTTGGCAGAAACCGGTGAATAAGCAGATCGGATCCAGGGTGATCACGGCCGTAGTGGGCATCCCCCTTTTGGTCTTGATCATTGGCTGGGGCCGTCCAGCCCATTTCTTGCTGCTGGTTTTTCTGCTTACGATTGTTGCCCTTTGGGAATACTTCTCTATGGCCTTCCGGGGCCGTTGGAAGAAGCAGGCCCTGGGAGTTCTCTTCGGTGTGCTGGCGGCGCTCAGCGTCATCCTCCCGGGCAGTTCGCAGCCGGGGTTGGGGTTGGCTGGGGTCGTCGTATTAGCCTTCTTGTCTTACCTTTTTGCTGGCGCGGGGTTGGAAGAAAGGTATCAACAATTGGGATGGACCCTTGTGGGCACTCTGTACGTCGGATTTCTCGTTCCTCATTTGTTTCTTCTCTATCGATCCCACGATGGGCGAGAGTGGGTATTTTTTATCCTTTTGGTAATCATGGCCGGGGATACCGCGGGATATTTCGTAGGGAGTTCCCTGGGCAAGAAAAAATTGTATCCTGAAATCAGTCCGGGAAAAACCGTGGAGGGGGCCTTTGCTTCTCTTGCTGCCAGCGCGCTTGCCGGTGTCGTCGGAGGCAAATACTTACTCCCTGCTTTCCCGTGGATGGAAATCCTGCTAATCTCACTTTTCTTGAGCCTTCTTGGGCAGGGAGGCGACCTCTTCGAGTCGTGGATCAAGCGGGTCTTTGCCGTCAAGGATTCAGGCCATCTCCTTCCCGGGCATGGCGGGTTGCTGGATCGAATGGATAGTCTTATATTCCCAGTCGTGTTTGCCACCTATTATTTGCGGCTGATCCACCCATGAAGTCGATCGTCGTCCTGGGCTCCACAGGCTCGATCGGAGTTAGCACGCTCGACCTGATACGGCGCTTTCCCAATGAATTCAGGGTGCGGGGTCTGGTTGCCGGCCGCAATCTGAAGCTCCTTGCGGCGCAGGTTAGGGAATTTTCGCCGCAGTGGGTCAGCATTCAGGAACAGGAAAGAATTCCTTTATTGCATCAGATCCTGGGCGATCAGAAGAGGGAAATCTTGTGGGGGGAAAGGGGCGCCACGTCGATAGCCACGGCTAGCGGAGTGGACATCGTCGTGGCAGCCATTGTCGGAAGCGCCGGCCTGGTGCCGACACTAGAAGCGGTGCGAGCAGGAAAAGAGGTGGCCCTCGCCAACAAAGAGGCCCTGGTGATGGCAGGGGAGATCTTCATGCGCGAGGCGAACAAAAAGGGCGTTGGTCTTTTTCCTGTGGACAGCGAGCACAGCGCCGTCTTCCAGTGCCTGCAGGGAAACCGCAGGGAGGAGGTGGAGCGCATCATCCTGACGGCCTCTGGAGGGCCTTTTCTCCGCGTCTCTCTAAAATCTCTGGAGCGTGTCACGGTGAAGCGAGCCCTCAAGCACCCGAACTGGAAGATGGGGCGAAAAATCACGGTCGATTCGGCGACGATGATGAACAAAGGGCTGGAAGTGGTGGAGGCCCGATGGTTATTCGATATAAATCCCTCTCAGGTAGAAGTGGTGATCCATCCGCAGAGCATCGTCCACTCCATGGTGCTCTACCAGGATGGCTCGATCATCGCCCAGCTGGGAGTCCCGGATATGCGGATACCTATCGCTTATGCGCTTTCCTACCCTCATCGGCTGAAGGTGAACTGCCGGCAGCTCAAATTAACCGAGTTGGGTAAGCTCACTTTCCTTCCGGTGGAGAAAAGGAGATATCCCGCCCTCGATCTGGCCTATCAGGCCCTGGCGGTTGGCGGGACCATGCCAGCGGTTCTTAATGCTGCTAATGAGGTCGCCGTCGCGGCCTTTTTGGAGAGACGGATCGGTTTCCGCAAGATTCATCGAGTCATCGAGAGGGCTATGGAGGCCCACGCGAGTCGACACCCGAATGAGGTGCAGGAGATTTTAGAGGCGGATCGGTGGGCGCGGGAGAAGGCTTTGACGCTTATCGATAAAAAGTAAAGGAGGAAATTGCATGGGGAGTATTATTGTAGCAATTGTTGCAGCTCTAGTAGGACTAGGGATCTTAATCATTATCCATGAACTGGGCCACTTCCTCGTGGCAAAAAAAACTGGCGTCGGTGTTCTCACCTTCTCCATTGGTTTTGGCCCGAAACTGTTGGGCAGAAAAATCGGCGAAACCGAGTACCTATTAAGCGCCTTTCCGCTGGGGGGATATGTCAAAATGGTGGGTGAAGATCCCGAGGAGGAAGTTCAAGGGGTCGATGTGCAGAGATCTTTCTCTCATCAGGGACTTGCCAAGCGGGCTGCTATTGTAGCTGCCGGTCCCATTTCTAATCTTCTCTTGGCTGTGGTTATCTTTATCTGTATTTTCTTGTCTTACGGGGTGCCAGTGCTAACGACACGTGTGGGAGGCGTGGAGCCTAATTCGCCAGCAGCGCAGGCAGGAATACAAAAAGGAGATCAAATTGTCGGCATTGACGACCAGGAGGTAAAAAAATGGGAGGAACTTTCCGGCCAGATCAAGGAGAGTCAGGGGAGGGTTTTGAAGCTTCGAATCCAGAGAGATGGCCAGGAGATTAAACTCGCCGTTCAACCGATCAAGAAAGAAGGCAGGAACGTCTTTGGGGAGAGACAAGAGAACTGGGCCATCGGGATCGCTAGCGAGCCTTCGCTGGAGAAAAGCAGTCCCTTGTTAGCCGTGCGTGAGGCATTCTCTCGGACTTGGGATTATTCGAGTTTAACTCTGGTTGCCCTTTTCAAGATGATCAAAGGTGAGGTTTCTCCAAAAACTCTTGGGGGCCCCCTCTTGATCGCGCAGATGGCGGGTCAGCAGGCACGAGAGGGTTTGGGAAGCTTTTTCTTTTTTGTCGCCATACTGAGCATTAACCTCGGAGTATTGAATCTTCTACCGATACCCGTGCTGGATGGTGGACACCTGCTTTTTTTCCTCCTGGAGGGGATTCTGGGTCGCCCAGTCAAACTGAAGCATCGAGAAAGGGCCCAACAAGTCGGAATTTCTGTCCTGATCATGATCATGATTTACGCCTTCTATCGCGACATCTCGAGGTTTTTTGAATGATGATTAGGCGATAGGCGTGAGGCAATAGTTAAACTGTTGCCTTGATTGCTTGTTCCATATGATGATTCTTGGAATCGATACAGCCACGGCCACGGCGAGCGTGGCCCTAGTGGAGGACGGGAAGCTCGTTGGAGAGGAGATGCGTCGAGCCGGAAAACAGTCCGATCGTTTCCCTTCGGAGGGTAGAGGGAATCATGCGGAGACTCTCCTGCCGATGGTGGGGACTGTCTTGAAAAAAGCCGGGATATCCTTATCCGATCTATCTGCCTTCGCGGTCTCGATAGGCCCCGGTTCTTTTACCGGTCTGCGAATCGGACTGAGCACCGTGAAGGGGCTTGCCTACGGATGGGAGGTCCCTGTTGTTGGAGTCCCAACCCTCCTTGCAGTGGCAGCAAGGGTAACCGGCTGGGATGGGCTGGTCTGTCCTCTTCTGGATGCACGAAAAAAAGAGGTCTACGCCGCCTTGTTTCGGAAAGAGGCCGAGACTCTGGAGCGCCTGAGCGAAGATCTGGTCTGTGCGCCCGAGAAAGTTTTGCGCCAGCTCAAATCTCTTGCTGACGGAGCATCATGTCTATTCGTTGGTGAAGGAGCCAAAGTTTACGAAAGTCTAATTGCGACGTTCTTAGGCGATCGGGGCTTTTCAACTCTCGGGGAATCTTACCCTTCAGTGGCCTATGCCGTAGCCCGATTAGGGGAGGAAAAGTTAAGTAGACAGGAATTCGATTCCCTGGGTTCCTTGGTCCCGCTTTATCTCCGACCTTCGGAGGCAGAGCTTAAGAAGGGCCTGGGAAGGTAAGCTATCGAAAAAACAGACCTTTGTTCTTGCGTTGACAAAAAAATCACCTTAGGATAGATTACCAATTTCCGAACACAATAGAAGATAAGGAGGCTCTCTTATGGAGAGGAGAGAGGAAGAGTTTATTATCTCTCTTATGGGCAAGGACCCCGAGCTCAAGAAATATTTCGAAGAGCATCAAGAGTTGGAAAAGAAACTGTCAGGATACCAAAATAAATCCCATTTAACCCCGCTAGAGGAAGTAGAGGAAAAAAGGCTTCAGAAGCTTAAACTCGCCGGAAAAGATAAAATCATGGAGCTCCTGGGTAAGTATCGGTAAATAGGAATCCATAGGGAGAGATAAGGAGATGAAGAAGACCGGAGCAGAAATTTTTGTTGAGTCGCTCAAACAGGAGGGTGTTAAAGTTCTCTTTGGCATTCCGGGGGGAGTGGTCCTCAAAATTTTCGATGTTCTCCACCAGCAAAAAGATGTCGAGGTGGTTCTGACGCGGCATGAGCAGGGCGCCGCGCATATGGCCGAAGGATACGCCAAGGCCACAGGGAAAGTGGGCGTAGCCCTGGTGACTTCCGGTCCCGGGATGACCAACATCGTCACCGGTTTGGCGGACGCCTATATGGATTCCGTGCCTATGGTCGCCTTCACCGGCCAGGTTTCCACCAATCTGATAGGCAATGACGCCTTTCAGGAGGCGGACAACGTCGGCATCAGTCGTCCCTGCACCAAGCACAATGTTTTGGTGAAAGATGTGCGTGACTTGGCGCGGACCATTAAGGAGGCTTTCTACATTGCCAGGACAGGACGGCCAGGGCCCGTGTTGGTTGATATCCCGAAGGATGTCAGCACCGAAAAAGCCGAATTCAAATACCCGGATAAGGTCAATCTGCGCGGCTACAGTCCCACCTATGATGGGGACAAGCACCAGATCAAGCAGGCGGCCGAGGAGATTCTCAAAGCCAAAAAGCCGGTTATTTATATCGGCGGCGGCGCGCTCTTTTCCGACGCGGCCCACGAGATCCTCGAATTCGCCGAGATGACGCAGATTCCCGTCACCATGACGCTTATGGGACTCAGCGCCTTTCCCGGCGGCCACTCCCTATCTATGGGGATGTTGGGGATGCATGGCACCTACTGGAGCAACATGGCGATGCATTACGCGGACCTAGTCATCGCCGTCGGCGCGCGCTTTGACGACCGGGTAACCGGCAAAATTCCTGAATTTTGTCCTGAGGCGCGCTTTGTCCATATCGACATCGACCCGACATCTATCCGAAAGAACGTCGAAGCCCACATTCCGATCGTCGGCGACGTGAAGACCGTGCTGCGCCAGCTCAATGTTGTGTTGCGCTCCATGGACGGCAACCAACGGGAGATCAAAGAGCTGCGCCGGCCGTGGCAAAAACAGATCGAAGAATGGAAGCGGGCCCATCCACTAAAATACCACCAGGACGAAAAATCCACCAAGCCGCAGTACGTCATCGAAGAGCTCTACAAGCTCACCCATGACAAAGGAATCATCGCCACCGACGTGGGTCAGCACCAGATGTGGGCCGCCCAGTACTTCAAGGGAGCTAAGCCGCGTACCTGGCTTACCTCCGGCGGCCTCGGCACCATGGGGTTTGGCTTTCCCGCAGCGATCGGCGCGCAAAAGGCATATCCCGACGAGCTTGTGGTTTGTATCACCAGCGAAGGCAGCTTCCAGATGAATCTTCAGGAACTGGCCACGGCTGCGACATACAACCTGCCGGTCAAGATCGTTCTCCTTAACAACGGGTTTCACGGGATGGTCCGGCAGTGGCAGGATTTATTCTACGACGGCAGGTACGCTTCCAGCTATCTGGGAAAGATCCCGGATTTTGTAAAGTTGGCGGAGGCCTACGGAATCCGCGGCTTGAGGGCGCTAAAGCCGGCCGAGGTGGAGCCGGTGTTGCGTGAGGGGCTGAAACATAAAGGGCCAGTCCTGATGGACTTCCCAGTGTACCCATTCGAAAATTGCTATCCCATGATTCCAGCCGGCGGGGCGCAGCACGAAATGGTCCTGGAGGATCCTCCCGAGCTTACAAAAGCGCAAAGGGGCCGGGTGGCGAAGAAAAAATCTGAGGAAGGAGAAGGCGTTCTTCCAGCCTAGGACTCGTTATTCGTGAACCGTTGACTCGTATATTCGGGTCGACGACACTACCTGCACGATTGAACGAATAACTAATAACGATTAACGAGTAACCATCACAGATGGAACGGATCATATCGGTTCTTGTAGAGAATAAGTTCGGCGTCTTGGCCAGAGTGGCGGGCCTCTTCAGTGCCCGGGGCTACAATATCGAAAGCCTCTCTGTGGCTCCGACGCTGGATCCGACGACTTCCATGATCACCATTGTGACCGTGGGGGATGACCGCATCATCGAACAGATCATGAAGCAGCTCAACAAGGTGGTCGAAGTGCTCAAGGTTGTAGATATGACTGAGACCAGCTACCTCGACCGGGAGACGGCCCTGATAAAAGTTCACACCAAGCCGGAGCACCGGGATGAGGCGATGCGGATCGCCGATATCTTTCGCGCCAAAATCGTTGATTCGTCACCGACTACATATACGATAGAGGTGACCGGTGACGTGGATAAAGTCGAGGCGTTGATCAATATGTTGCAGCCGCTCGGGATCAAGGAGTTGATCCGCACCGGCCGAGTCGCCATTGCCCGCGAGGCGAAAGTTCCATCCCGACGCGAGTCCCAGGCGGCCAAGGCCTGAACGGGTGAATTGTAGCGGATAGCTCGTTCTCTGGTTAGCTTTTTAAGCCGGACTAAGGTTTACGAATTTTACAATCAAGAAGAGAGACCTCGAGATGTTCTCCCGATCAGGAAATTCTCTGGGCATGGGGTTCATCACCACAACCGGGGAAGTCCCCACGCGCACCAAATGAGACGGGAGAATCGCCGTGAGCTTCTCTTGACTGATAAAGTGTGTAGGAATGGGACTCCCGCCAAAGCAGACGTAGGAATTAGGAAAGAAATCCTTTCCCTTTAAAATCAGCTCCATATCCCCATCTCCCTCGCTGATTACCTTGGGGGACATCTCCTCAAGCTTGGGGACGGGGTATCCGTAGAACTCCTGGTTGGTCGGTCGAGGGATTGGAGTGGAAAAGCTCTCATGATAGCGAGTGTCCACAATCTCACCGTTTTTTATCACAACGTCGATCCTGCGGGCGTGGGTGATATCCTCCAGCGGATTCCCTCTGACGACAATTAGGTCGGCAAGTTTTCCTTCTTCAACAGTTCCCAACTCACTTAGTTTTCCGAGGTAATCTGCCCCGACCTTGGTCGCCGCCTGAATCGCCTGCATAGGGGTCAAACCCCCGGCCACCATAAGCTCGAGCTCTCGGTGCAGGCTGATCCCGGGAATCACCGCGGCGCCCGCATCTGTGCCGGTGACCACATTGCCTCCGGCCTTAACCAACTGGCAGAGAAATTCCTGCAATCGTCTATGCCCCTCTCTTAGCTGATCTTCGGGAAGGATGCCGTAAATGGAATAACGATTTGCAATCACCACGTCCTGCTCCGGTTCTTCTTTTGGTCTTACCCCGTAAGCCACGTAGTGGTGATCCAGCCAGAATAGCCTTTGATCTTCAGGGATGTAGGAAAGGCCGGGATTTTTAAGCAGCTCATAGTCCTCCCGCTCCCACTTATCCCTCATCCCCAGTGAGCTTCCCCACAGGACCATCGTGGGCTCGATAAAAGTTCCCTTCCTGGCCAGAAATTCTGTGACCTCAGCAAAGTGATCTCTTTCCGCCAAGGTCCAGGGACCTAAGAATTTTGCCAGCCAGAGCTTAATTGAGGCCAACTTTTTTCGCCCCTCTTCACTCCTGATTGTCGCCTCAGCACATCCTGTGGCGTGTTCCACTCCATCGACACCGGCCTCGGCATAGGGCAAGATGCTCGCATCCAGATGATCCGTTACCCTAAGTCCCGCCGCGTGGGTTTCTTCCGCGACCGCGCGTATGATGTCAAGCGGTACGCCGATGTAAATATTCACGAAGTCCACGCCCCGCTCGATATGAGCTTTTGTCATTCTCCTCCCATCTTCCGGGCTGGTCGGGACGATGTGATCCGGCCGCCTGGCCTTACCGAAAAAACCCGGGCCGGCGCAAAAAATCCTCGGGCCCGCGACTTTCCCCAAGGCGATCGCGTCTCTCTGCGCCAAGATCCAGTCAATAGGGTTGCCAAGATCCCGGACAGAGGTGACGCCGTGCGCAAGAAAGAGCTCACCACTGTGATTACGATAATGCACATGATTATCAATGAGACCGGGAAGAATAGTCTTGCCGCTCGCATCAATAATCCGAGCCTCCTTGGGAAAATCCACTTTTCCCTGAGCCACGCGCTGGATGCGGTTGTCCTCAATGACAACGGTGGCTTGATCGACGGGTTTACCTCCGTTGCCGTCAATGAGACGACCTCCCTGGATAACAATCGGGGGTTTTTTTGCTGTCATGGGGTTATTTCTCCTCCTAGATTCTTTTCGTTCAGGCATGGGATTTTACGCAAATAGCATGCCATCGCCAAGGGCTCGCTTGTTTCTTCTTTACCGAATGGGAAGAGGGCTCCTATTCCCCAAAATGAGAAATGGAAAGCCTTTTTTCCTACATTTAGCTTATTGCCGCTCCGGCATTACCTCATCAAACTGGCCGCTGCAACGAGAAAAACAGCCGATGGAGCAGAGCCGCCGCAGAACGTGTAGTGGTCAGCACGCATTGACAAGTATGGCTTTGATCTTTAATGTGATCGCACGTGAGTCGAGAGGAGATTCAAATGAAGCGATTCAAGATGTTTCTTATCGTCTGTCTTTTTTTTCTTGGATTCCATTTCCCCTTGGCAAAGTCTAACGAGGCCGCATCAGCAGCAGAAGTGGAAAGGCTCAACGTGGTCTATTCCTCAATCGCTGGAGCTTCCATATCAACTTGGGGTCCGAAAGAAGCGGGGATCTACAGGAAATACGGTCTCGACGTCAACCTGATCTACGTTGCCGGCTCACAATCCATAGCCACCTTGATCTCCGGCGATGCCCAGATTGCCCAGGCTTCAGGGGCGGCTGCGATCCTTTCTCGGCTTGCGGGCTCAGAGGTGAAGATTGTCGGGGCAACCATTAACGTCATTCCTATGAGCCTGGTTACAACGCCGGACATTAACGGCCCCCAGGACCTAAAAGGCAAAACCTTCGGTGTCACTCGCTTTGGCTCTCTGACCGACCTGGGATTGCAAAAGGCGCTGAGCGAGTTGGGCCTTGATCCCGCGAAGGATGTCAAGATGATCCAGACTGGAGGGGTGCCGGAAAACCTTCTCTTCATGCAGCAAGGAATTATTAAGGGGGCGCTTCTTTCTTCTCCCACCCTGGATAAAGCCAAGGAGCTGGGATATCGGGAGCTCTTGAATCTTGCAGACATCAAGTTTCGGTACCCGGGCACCGCTCTGGTCGTGACCGATTCGTTTATCAAGAACCGGCCCCAGACTCTTGAGAAATTCCTGAAAGCGACCCTCGAAGGTATCAAATACGCCAAGACCAACCCAGAGTTCACGATCAGGATACTTAGCAAGTACACTCGCACCTCGGATACCAAACTGCTCGGCAGCGCCTTCCGAACCTACGTGCTCGGTTACATCCGAGATGTGCCGACTATTACTTCAAGTGAGGTCGAAGCCGCTCTCGAAGAAATCTCTGCCAGAAATCCCAAGGCAAAGGGCTTAGACCCAAGGCAATTCTACGATCCGACTCCCATGGAGCAGCTGGCTAAGGAGGGGTTTATCAAGCAGCTCTACCCCCGCTGAAGACGGAAAACCCAGCCCTGGTTGACTAAGAGGTCCTTCGAAGCTATCCTATAAAAATATTGCTGGAGGAGGTATTTAATGCAGGTCTACTATGACCAAGACGCGGATTTGAAGCATCTTAAAGGGAAGCGGGTAGCTGTTCTTGGCTATGGCAGCCAAGGCCATGCCCACGCCAATAACCTTAAGGATTCTGGGATCGAGGTAGTGGTGGGGCTGAAAAGGGGAAGTAGCTCGTGGCCCAAGGCGGAAAAGGCGGGCCTCAAGGTCATGGAGACCGCTGAAGCTGCTAAGGTTGGAGATGTCGTCATGGTTCTCCTGCCCGATGAACTCCAGGGAGAGGTTTACGAAAAGGAAATTGGTCCTGGACTGAAGAGTGGGAACTATCTGGCCTTTGGCCATGGGTTTAATATTCATTTCAAAAGGATCGTTCCGCTCGCAGGGGTCAATGTCTTTATGGTTGCCCCGAAAGGGCCAGGCCATCTCGTGCGCAGTGAGTTTGAAAAGGGGAGGGGCGTGCCCTGTCTTCTCGCCATACATCAGGATCCATCCGGCGATACCAGGCAGGTGGGGTTGGCCTATGCCAAGGCCCTGGGCGGCGCTCGGGCGGCGGTCATTGAAACTACCTTTAAAGATGAAACCGAGACTGATCTTTTTGGCGAGCAGGCGGTCCTGTGCGGCGGGCTCACGGCCTTGATCCAGGCGGGATATGAGACCTTGGTGAACGCGGGTTATCCACCGGAGATGGCGTATTTTGAGTGCATGCACGAAGTCAAGCTGATCGTGGATCTCATCTACGAGGGTGGTTTGACTAATATGCGCTATTCGATCAGCAACACTGCGGAGTATGGGGATCTTACCCGGGGAAAGAAGGTTATCGGCCCCGAGGTCCGAAAGGCCATGCAGGATTTGCTGAAAGATATCCAGTCGGGAAAATTTGCCGAGGAGTGGATCAACGAGTATCGCTGCGGGCTGCCCCATTTCACCGAGCTTAGAAAAGAGGCGGCAAATCACCCGATAGAAAAGGTGGGCGAGCGGCTCAGGTCTATGATGCCGTGGCTGGCGCAAAACCGGCTGGTGGATAAAACGAAAAACTGAAGATCGAGGATTGAGAATCGAGGATCGCGATCTTCTATCCTCTATCCTCCATCTTCGTGGCTAGAATGAGTATTGCCAAAGAGGGTTACCCGTTCATTCTCATTGCGACCCTTTTGGCCCTGCTTGCCTTAGCGCTGGGTTGGAAATGGGCCGGGTTGGTATTCGTACTTGCGGCCCTTGCCTTTTTGGGTTTTTTCCGTGACCCGGAGCGTGTTCCCCCCAAGGGGGAAGGGTTGGTTCTATCCCCTGCCGACGGGAGGGTGCTCGGGATCAAGCGGGTGGAAAAAGAGCTACTTTTCGAGGGAACTGAGACGCGGGTGAGTATTTTTATGTCGCCTCTGGATGTTCATGTGAATCGCGCGCCCGTCCAGGGTATGGTGGAAGAGATCCGGTATCAAAAGGGAAGTTTTTTTGCCGCCTATAGGGAAGAGGCGTCAGAGAACAACGAGAAAAATGCCCTCAGGATCGTAGACGGGAAAGGGAGAAAATTCGGAGTGGTGCAGATTGCCGGAGCCCTGGCCCGGCGCATTGTCTGTTACGTCAAAAAGGGCGACTCTTTGGAGCTTGGGCAGAGATTTGGATTGATTATGTTTGGCTCCCGCGTGGATCTCTTTTTGCCCCCAGGTTCCCGCGTGGACGTGGCGCAAGGACAGAGGGTGAGGGCGGGGGAGACTGTCATAGGGAGGCTTCAGTGAACGGGATCAATGACCCGCAAGGCGAGAAGTTTTCGATGGGAAAAGTGCGGCTCCTGCGCAGAAAAGGAACGGCGCGGGTTCCCCTCAAGCAAAGGGTTCGCTCGGCGCAACTGAAAAGGGGCGTCTATCTGATCCCCAGTCTCTTCACTACGGGGAATCTGATTTGCGGTTTTTTCTCTGTTATATCGACTTTTAACGGCCACTATCTCCAGGCGGCGATAATCATCATTCTCGCCCATCTCTTAGACGGGCTCGATGGTTATGTGGCGCGCCTTACCAAAACTACCAGTCAGTTCGGGATCGAATTAGATTCTTTGGCGGATCTCGTCTCCTTCGGGCTGGCCCCGGCCATTTTGGTTTATTATTGGGCGCTGGTTCCTTGGGGCACCTGGGGGTGGCTGGCGGCATGTCTCTATGTGGTGTGCGGCGCTCTCAGGCTTGCCCGTTTCAACGTCCAGATCCGGACTGTGGAAAAGAGTCATTTCGTGGGACTTCCGATCCCTGCAGCGGCGGAAATGATTGCAGCGATCGTGCTGATGTACTATTTTCTTGGTGGGGAGGGCGCAGCCAACAAACGGGTGATCCTGCTCCTGGTGATTTATCTGCTCGCAGGATTGATGGTGAGCAGCTTCCAGTATTTCAGCCTTAAACAGATGGATTTCAAGAAAAGGCATCCCTTTTGGCTATTGGTTTCTGCGATTCTTTTTATTAAACTGACCATTGCGGAGCCGCAGATTATGTTTTTTACCACTTTTCTCCTGTATACTTTATCCGGGCCCCTGTTATGGGGACTGATGCTTTATAAGCGGAGACGGGAGAAGAGGGGGGAGGTCACCGAAGCTTTGCAATAGCTTCCCCTTTCTGGAAATCAGTCTGATGCTCCCGTTGGCCCTGCCGCGGGAGTTTTTGTTTTTATGCCGTTGAAAAAGGCCCATCTGCCCACAGCCGGCCTGAGAGTCTCTCTCAGGTCCGATGCGATACGTCTGTGCTACGCTCGACGGGAGATACGCTTGATGCTCCTCGCTCGACGCATCGGCCCTTCGAGATACCCCCAGGCCGGCGGTTGTGATAGCCGCGCTCGACCCGCTCGCTTCAACGTACTTCTCAAGTACGCCTCCGCTCATGGGTCCATCGCGCGCCTGGCATCTGGGACCTTTTTGACCGGCCTAATCAGGGTTGGAATTCCCTTATTTTATGGAGGATCTTTCCATGTCGGAGAAAGCTAGAGAGGATAATGTCGTAAAGATCTTTGATACGACGCTCAGGGACGGAGAACAATCTCCTGGTGCGAGCATGAATGTGGAGGAAAAGGTGATCATCGCGCGCCAGCTGGAGAAGCTCGGCGTCGATGTGATTGAAGGGGGGTTTGCCGCCTCCTCCGAGGGGGATTTTGCCGCCGTAGAGAGTATCTCCAAGGAGGTCAAGCGGCCGACGGTGGTAAGTCTCGCCCGGGCCCAGGAAGGAGACATTAAAAGGGCTTTGCAGGCGGTAGAGCAGGCCAAGCATCCGGGGATTCATATCTTTATCGCCACTTCGGATATTCATATGAAGCACAAACTCAGGATGTCCCGTAACGAAGTTCTGGACGCTGCGATTTGGGCGGTGGGTTACGCCAAGAAACATATCGACTATATCGAATTTTCGGCGGAAGACGCCTCGCGCAGTGATTGGGATTTTCTCGTGCAGGTTTTCAGCGAGGTAGTCCGGGCAGGGGCCATAACCCTCAATGTCCCCGACACCACGGGATATGCGATCCCTTCGGAGTTCGGCTCTCTGTTGCGTTATCTCATTGATCACACTGAGGGCGGAAAACAGGTAATCTGGAGCGCACATTGTCACAATGACCTGGGACTGGCGACTGCCAACTCTCTGGCCGCGGTGGCGAACGGCGCCAGGCAGGTCGAGTGCACCATTAATGGCATCGGTGAGCGTGCGGGCAATACCTCGTTGGAAGAGGTAGTGATGGCCATTAAGACTAGAAAAAATCTATTCGGCGTGGATACCAACATCGTGAGCGAACAGATCTATCCCTCTTCCCGGTTGGTTTCTCAAATCACCGGTATTCCCATTCCGATCAATAAGCCGATCGTAGGGGATAATGCCTTCGCCCATGAAGCGGGCATCCATCAGGACGGAGTTCTCAAGCAGAAACTCACCTATGAGATCATGACCCCGGAATCGGTCGGGATCGCCGGCAATCGGCTGGTAATGGGAAAGCATTCCGGACGCCACGCCTTCGGCGAACGACTCAAGGAGTTGGGTTTCAATCTTAACAAGGTGGATCTGAATCGCGCTTTCCTCCGCTTCAAGGAGTTGGCGGACAAGAAAAAAGAGGTCTACGACGAAGACATAGAGGCGATCGTGGCTGAAGAGATCCTCAGGCTTCCCGGCCGTCCCGACCGCTACGAGCTCCTTTATCTTAATGTGAACTCCAGCTCCAACGCCATCCCTTCGGCCACAGTGAAGATGCGCGTGGAGGGTCAGGAATGCGCGGACCACGCTACGGGAGACGGAGTGGTGGATGCCTGCTACAAGGTGATTGCTAAAATTACCGGCTCGCGCTCAAAACTGGTGCGTTACTCGGTCAAGGCGATCACCGGTGGGGCTGATGCCCAAGGCGAGGTCTCCTGTCTGATCGAGGATGGAGGGATCCGGGTCTCAGGGCAGGGGGCGCACACCGATATTATTATGGCCAGCGCATTGGCCTATATTAATGCCCTGAATAAGCTTGAATATCGCAAGCACTATCGGCAGTTGGTGGAGAGAGAGGGGCCATGAATTACAAAATTGCGGTGCTTCCGGGAGATGGAATCGGGCCGGAGGTGGTTAGAGAAGGCAGCCAGGTCTTAACTCAGATAGCTTCGCTATACGGATTCCAGGTCGAGTACGAGGAGGGACTGGTAGGGGGGTCGTCTATCGATGCGTATGGAAAACCCCTTACAGATCCGGTTCTCAAATTGGCTAAACAAAGTGATGCAGTCCTGCTGGGCGCTATGGGAGGACCGAAGTGGGATGGTCTGGATTACTCTATCCGTCCTGAGCGGGCCCTGCTGGCCTTGCGCCAGGAATTGGGGCTTTTTGCCAATCTCCGTCCTGTGAAGCTCTTTTCGGCTTTGGCCTCGGCCTCGACTTTAAAGCGCGAGGTGGTGGAGGGGACTGATCTCCTGGTCGTGCGAGAGCTTATCGGAGGGATCTATTTTGGGCAGCCGAAGGGAGTCACGAAGCTCCCTGACGGCACCGAAAGAGGGGTGAATACCGAGGTCTACACTACCCCGGAGATCGAGCGCATCGCCCACGTGGCGTTCGAAGCGGCTCGTAGAAGGCGGAAAAAGGTTACTTCAGTGGATAAGGCCAACGTTCTTGAGGCCACCGAGCTTTGGCGCAAGGTTGTGACCCGGTTCCATAAAGAGAATGGCTATGGGGATATTGCGCTCGAACACATGCTCGTGGATAACTGCGCCATGCAGCTCATTCGTAATCCCAAGCAGTTCGATGTCATCGTCACGACCAACCTGTTTGGCGATATCTTGAGCGATGAAGCGGCGATGCTCACCGGCTCCATTGGCATGCTTCCTTCCGCCAGCCTCGGCGGAAAGGTGGGGATGTACGAGCCAGTCCACGGCAGCGCGCCTGATATCGTGGGTAAAGATATGGCTAACCCTTTGGCAACGATCTTGACGGTGGCGTTGATGCTGCGTCATTCTCTCGACCAAAGTAAGGCGGCCGACCGTATAGAAAGGGTGGTGGAGGCGGTGCTGGATGAGGGCTATAGGACTGCGGACATCCAAGAGAAGGGCTGTCGCCTGATCGGTTGTCGTGAGATGGGACGGCTAGTCAGGGAAAAAATAGATAGGGGTTAAAGAGTTAGAAAGAGATGAAGAAAGAAAAATATAATGTTGCGGTTGTCGGGGCAACAGGAGCCGTCGGTGAGCAGATGCGGGAGATCCTTGAAGAGAGGCTCTTCCCCGTTGGCGAACTTCGTCTCCTGGCATCGGAGAGATCTGCGGGGCAGTTCCTTGAGTTCCACGGTAAGCAGACTCGTGTGGAGGTCCTCAGGGAGGATTCTTTCAAGGGTATCGACATTGCGCTGTTTTCCGCTGGTGGCAGCGTGAGCGCCAGGTTTGCCCCGGTTGCGGTCAGCGCCGGTGCGGTTGTCGTTGACAACACAGCCTACTTCCGCATGGAGCCGGATATCCCACTGGTTGTCCCGGAGGTCAATGCGCAGGAAATTGTCCGCTATAAGAATCGCGGCATTATCGCGAACCCAAATTGCTCAACCATCCAGATGGTCGTGGCCTTAAAACCCATCCACGATGTGGCTCGAATCAAACGCGTGGTGGTCTCTACCTACCAGTCGGTATCAGGGGCGGGGCGGATGGCTATGGAGGAGTTGAGCCAGCAGGTCAGCGCTCTTTTGAGCGGGAGGGAGATCAAAAAACAGAAGTTCCCGCACCAGATTGCCTTTAACTGTATCCCCCATATCGACGTCTTTTTGGAAGGCGGCTACACCAAGGAAGAGATGAAGATGATCGATGAGACGCGCAAGATTTTGGGGGAGCCGTCCTTGGGCGTTACTGTCACCAGTGTGCGAGTGCCGGTCTTCTGCGGCCATTCCGAATCAGTCAATATCGAGACGGAAAAGAAACTCACGGCCAAAGACGTTAAGGCCATCTTGCGTGAAGCGCCGGGAATCCTGCTTTGCGATGAGCCCGAAAAAAATATTTATCCTATGGCCATCGATGCCGTTGGCAAGGATGCCACTCTGGTGGGAAGGGTGCGGGAGGATCAGTCGGTTGCTAACGGGATCAACCTCTGGATTGTGGCCGACAACCTGCGCAAGGGCGCTGCCCTCAATGCCGTTCAGATCGCTGAGATCTTGATCAGAGATTACCTGTAGAAATTTCACCTTCTAAATAGCGCCTCTGCGTTCTTAAAGGCTAGGCGCTGCGCGGTTTCAGGCCCCAGGTTAGAGAGAAGTTGGCGGAACCGATGGATGCGGTTCTCGTAATGGGCTAAGGCTGGTGTGTGAGCCGGATCGGTCCCGATCAGGAAACGATCAGGGAAACGTTCATAAAGCGCTTTCATCTCAGGATAGAGTTGCCCTGATCCATCCTCAATAAGATGCATCCATTGGGTTGCTCTAGGCCAGTATCTGCCGTAGCCCGCAAAGGAAGCGTTCAGCATTCCTCCCAGGTCGCAAATGAGGTTGGTATATCTCGTAAGCATTTGGCCTATGATCTCGGCGGAGCTCCGCCCGCAGTTATGGGCCCAGATAACCTTCGCTTTCGGGTTGTATTCGAGTAAGCTTCTCATCCCATTAACGACCTCGGGCTCGCCTTCAGCGTGAAGGAGCAGGGGCACTCGGAACTTTTCCGCAAGCGCCGCGAAGCGGCGCATCAAGGGCGTATCCACCGGGATATCCGCTTCCCCGCCTCCTTGGCCGTGCGCCTCATAGTCGTAGTGACGGATGATGAACTCTCCAAGTCCATAAAATTCCCCTGAGCGCAGCTTTTGCTCGGCTTCCAAAAGCAGCTTTTCAGCAACACCATCTGGTTTAAGCCAGCGAGACCGGTTTCTTTGTCCCAGGCTTCCTCGCTGTCCTGCAACAAACGGGATGAATCGTCCCAGGTACCTTCTACTGTAGTCCAAGGCCTGTTCATCGCTGCCCGAGCCGGCATCATAGGCTGAGGTAAAATACCTTGCCATTAAAACCATGCGGTTGACCCCAGACCGGTTCATGAGGGCGATAAGTGTTTCGGCTGAGATGTCTCCGTTAAGATGCCCATGGCTGTCGATGATGGGAAGCTTCTCAGGCTCA
>Ga0082335_1000520_pt1 | contig 96806 bp, 118 predicted proteins | sample Subgrocontami58m_FD_72375 | JGI IMG/M metagenome (GOLD analysis project Ga0082335, IMG submission 72375) | Subsurface groundwater microbial communities from S. Glens Falls, New York, USA - GMW37 contaminated, 5.8 m (SPADES assembly) (version 2) ...
TATGAATGCCATTGTAATGCCTATAATAGGCATTACAAGTATATAAATGTTTCGATTTTACCTTCGATAAAATTTGTAGTGGCCAAAATTCAGTTAGAACTCAGGTAGTTAAGCAATTCTTAAAAAATATAAAAAATTACTTCTATTTTTATGTAGAAGTAACTCAAAAAAATGAAATTTTAAATTATCTATCTAAATCTGTAGAAGAACAACTTGGAGAAAAAATTGTCTTTAAAGATTTTTATGAATTTTTAAATTATATTGGTGATAAAACAGATAAGGGGTCCTTTGTTTTAGTTATTGATGAATTTCAAAGATTCTTAGATATTGCTCCAGAATATATTAGTAGTTTACAAAATGCATGGGATTCAAAATTAAAGCATAAAAAAATAATGGTTTTGCTTCTTGGTTCATCTATTGGGATGATACAGAAAATTATGAACAGCAAAGCAGGGGCTTTATACGGGAGAGCACAAAAAATAAAAATTTCTCCATTTAAATATTCGGATTTCAGATTAATGTTTAAAGAAATGCCAGAAGAAGATAAAGTAATGACTTATTCTGTTTTTGGTGGAACTCCTGATTATCTTGATAAATTCAAGAAGAGTAAGGGGGATATTTATGAAAGAATTTTTGAGCTGGTATTAAAGAAAGGAGCAGTTCTATTTGAAGAACCAAAAAATCTACTTGAATATGAAAATGTAAGAATTCATGCAAAGTATAATGCGATTTTAGGAGCTACCTCTTCTGGAAAAGAAACTATGAAAGAAATAGAAGATGTTACTCACATTACAGCACAAACTATGCCTGCATATCTTAGAAGACTCGATGAGCTTCTCGATTTGGTTGGAAGAAAAGATCCTGTTTTAGGAAAAGAAAGGCTTGGAAGATATCAAACAAAGGATAATTTCTTTAAGTTTTGGTATAAATTTATTTTGCCCAATCAAACTCCATTAAATCTAGGAAACACTAAATTAGTTTCTGATTTAATTAAACAAGACCTTAATGGTTATGTTGGCAGAATTTTTGAGGACATCGTTAGAGAGCTTTTAGTCCTTTATAACACAAAAGAAATAAAAGGATTAAAATTAAACTTTGAAAATATTGGCTCTTGGTGGGACAGAAACAGCAATGAAATAGATGTTCTTGCATATAATCTCAAAGAAAAAAATTTTTTACTTGGAGAAGTTAAATGGACAAATAAGCAATTAGATATAGATATTATTGAAGAGCTTGAAAGAAAATCAAAATATATTAATTATGGTGGGACTTACAAATTCTTATTTGTCTCTAAAAATGGATTTACAGAAAAAGCATTAAAGAAAATGCATGATATTGGGGCAATATCTCTTGATTTAAAAGAGATTGAAGAGCTATTTAATAAGGCAGATTAAAAATGAAGACTTTTATCATATCAGATACATATTTCCACCACGAAGAATTAAATTTTTTTGAAGTATAGTGAAAGACGCAAATAATTAAACAAGATAGTGCGTCTTTCCCTTGATGTCGAGAACTTGCAGTTCTTGAGCACGATCAAGAATTCTTAATTCTTGACGTATTCAACGACTAACCGTTCAATTATTTAAGTCCTTGAATATAATTGTTCAGATGTGCAATCGCGCTCCTGCCCATTGCTGTGACGCTCTCCAAAGAACTTCCACCGATGTGTGGTGTACAGATAAGATTTGGGAGAGATAGGAAATCCTTATCGTGTGGCGGCTCAAATTCATACACATCCAATGCTGCGCCTGCAATTAACTTATCCTTTAATGCTTGTTTGAGAGCTTCCTGATTGACAACCTTGCCACGAGAGGTGTTTATGATGAAAGCAGAATTCTTCATCATGCGCAGTGTATTCTCATTTATCATATATCTTGTCTCTGGAGTCAGAGGCACATGTATTGTTATTATATCTGCAGTACGATAGATTTCTTCTTTAGTTGCTTCTTTGATATCATGCTTTTGGTAATAATCCTGCTGGTTAAGAATATCGTTTGCTAAAATAGTGCAGTGAAAGGGTTCAAGAAGCGTGACAAGATCCTTGCCGACATGCCCCACACCAATAATACCTATAGTCTTGCCGGAAAGTTGCGTGCCTCCGGATTTGTCCCAAGTCCCTTCTTTTAGTTTATATGAACTTTGGTAGATATTTCTACAAAGGCTAATCATGAACACCAAGGTCTGCTCGGAGACAGAACGTTTATTTAAACCGCCTGTCCAACCTAGTGCGATTCCTTTTTTGGAACAGGCTTCTTGATCGATATTGTCGAGACCAACCCCATATTTTGAGATGATACGCAGTTTTGGACACTTGGCAAGCACGTTTTCATCTACTCTGTTCAAGCTGATGATTGCTCCTTCAGCATCGACCAGAAAATCAATAAGTGCTTCACCTTCCAGTTCTTTTCCAGACATATTAAAAGTACTGTTAGGAAAACTTGCAAGTAGTTCTCTTTTCAGAACATCATTCCGAGAAAAAGAAGGAGATGTTACTTTAATTGTGGCAGAGTATTTTTCCATAGTTTAATTAACGACAACAGAACTCCGCAAGTTTTTTAACAACATTCTCTGTGTCGATTCCTGCTAGCTGATGAATATGGTCTCTTCCCCCGTTTTGAAAATAGTAATGATCTTCCACCCCGATGCGTTTTACTGGTTTCATTATGCCATTATCTACACAGGATTCTGCTACGATGCTTCCCAAACCCCCGCTTAAGAAATGTTCTTCAAGCGTTGCAATACAGTCATATCTTTCAGTAATCCTCTGAAATGCATTGGTGTTGAAGGGCTTGAGACGGAAGACATCTACGACACCGGCGCTGATGCCTTTCTCTGCAAGCAATACTCTTACTTCACGTGCACGATGAGTCATATAGCCTGTAGCGAAGATACAGAGGTCTCTGCCTGAGTCGATTTCCACGAGGCCATTATGCCAGAAAAATGTATCTCCAGGGTTATAGATATCTGGAAGATACTGACGGTCAAGACGAACATAACGTAATGCAGGCTCTGTGCAACTTCTGCGAGCTGATTCAACAACTGATGTTGTGTCTGCAGGAGAGAGTATCTCCATATTTGCCAGAGAACGTATGCATCCTATATCTTCTGTTGCATAGTGCGTTGGACCTGCATGATCGTAGCCGTAACCAACACCGACACTGAGTATTGTGACTGGGCAGTTAAGCGAAGCTAGAGTAACTTTAATCTGTTCAAAGTCCCTGAATGCGATGAATGATGACATTGCATAAGTGAATACTTTTTTCCCACATCTTGCAAGACCTGTGGCAAGATTAATCATATTCTGCTCTGAAATGCCCGCATGGATGAACTGTGGTTTTATATCTTTTCTAAATCTATCAAGACCTTTTGCACCGAGGTCTGCAGTGATAAATATTACATCTTTGTCTAGCCTTGCTGCATCATAGACTACGTCTATATAAGCATCACGTGGCAGCGCCTGTGTTTTAGATTCTAAGTTCATTCTATAATTAAATTATACCTCAGCGCCTCCCTCGCCTGTTCAATTTGTTCATCACTCGGTCTCTTATTGTGCCAGTCAGGACGGTCTTCCATGAAAGGTATGCCTTTGCCTTTGACAGTATTTGCAATAATGACAGATGGTCTGGAATCTGTCTTTTCATTAATACTTCTGAATGCACCCATTAGTTCATGATAAGAATGCCCATTCACTGTTTGCACATACCATCCGAAACTTGCCCATTTGGGTTCTAATGGACTTAGTTTGACACATTTTTCTGTCTTGTCAGTAATGCAACAGCCATTGTTATCTACAACTGCAATAAGATTATCTAAACCAGTATGGCCTGCATAACTATCTTCGCGTTGTGGTGCCGCATATAGCGCGTGTTCCCATGTCGCGCCCTCATAACATTCTCCATCGCTAATTATTACAAATGAGTTGTAATTCCTTTTATCCATCTTTGCAGCCAGGGCAAAACCTGCGGCAACACCGAGACTATGAGCAAGTGAACCTGTAATTGTTTCTATGCCTGGAATACTTGGGTCAGGATACATGCGAAGAAGGCTATCTTTAGTAACAAACTTTCTAAGTTCATCTACTGGGAAGAAACCCATATCTGCTAGAATTGGATAAGCGACCATACCTGCATGACCTTTACTGACTATGAATCTGTCTCTATCTGACCATTGGGGATTTTTAGGGTCAAAACGAAGGAGACCTGCATAATATAGTGAAATAGCAATCTCTGCGCATGAATACGATGAAGGGATGTGCCCTTTTTTTCCTCCTTCAGACATATCAAAAAGTTCATTGCGCAACCAGTGAGAACGTCGATAAAGAGAACTATAATTAACTCTTTCAAAATCAACGTGGCTAAAAATGCCCTTTCCAGTCATGAAAAGAGTGGTAAAAGAGGCTATTTAAGTTTTTTTACACTCTGGAATATAGAACGCCTTGACAAGATAAGATACAATTAAATCCCTATTAAGAAATCTTGTCGCCGAGTATTCTGCGAGGGAGTTTTGTTTGTGCAAGTGTTTTGACATGTTCTACAACTGATTCTCCAAATGTAGTACGAAGCAGAGAGTGATAGGCAGGGGATTGCATATGGGTATTCCACGCTTTATCCCGAAATGCAAGCACTTCTGCGTTAGTTAGAGTATCGGTAGGTAATGGGAAAGAGTTGTAGCTGTGATGAGAGTAAGCACCCCATCCTCCTGGGACTCCTGCATCGCCTGGGAGAAGAATACCTTTCTTCTTGTTACGAAGATAATTTGGTGCGCCAGGATATGCCATGCAAGAATAAATGTTGAACCACTCTGTTGGATGCTCCAGAGCAAAGTCAAGGGTTTGCTGCATGCTATCTTTTGTATCTCCCTCCAGACCTACTATGTAATTACCCAATACGTAAATACCTGCGTTCCGCACATTGTCGAGACAGCGCTCAACATCCTCATTTGTATATCTTTTCTTCGCTCCATCACGAACATGCTCACTTGCAGATTCAATACCCAAGACAAGCCAACGCACTCCACCCTGACGCATTTTCTCCAAAATTTTTGGATTCTCAACTGTATCGACTCGCGCATATGCCCAAATATTTAGATGTTCTCCATATCCTCTTTTGATACTCTCTTCTGCAATACCTAAATTATGCTGGTCTCTTAACACATACATCTCATCTATGAACTTAAAGTGTTTTACGCCCTGCTTCTCAACAAGATATTCCATGTCTTCCCCAATCTTCTCTGGACTCCAGAAACGCATTGTACCAGATACATTATCCAGCTTTGCGAGATTAGCCAAGTCAGAATGATTGTCTGAGCTGCTGAGTCTTGCAGTAGATGCCTTATTCTGAATATTAATCATGCAAAAGTCACATTTATATGGGCAGCCCAATGTAGTATACCTTGCAACATAAGGGCTTCTACTTGACAAGTCTGTGAAAGAGTGCCAGTTGTGTGCACGATATCTGCTTAGCCGAGGAAGCAAATCCCAAGCGACACGAGGATATGCTTCATCCAGATTTCTAGGAAGCTGTGCTGCTTGCACAGATTTAAATTTCCCATCTGAAAGAAAAGCAAGACCTGGCACATTAGATACATCTCCGCCATTTGCAAGTGAAGCTGTCAAGCCCAGAATTGTTGGAAATTCTTCGCCTATTGCTACATAATTGCATGGCTCTTCGCGCAAAGTGCGTTCAGGCAAAGAACTTGGATGAGGTCCTGTAAGAAGGATAGGAATATCCGAGACTCCTTTGATAGCTTGGCAAGATTCCCCAACGGCAGTCATTAGTTGTGAGGAGGCAGAAGGTTGTGGTCCGTGAACGACCATTGCGACAAGGCGTGGATTGAGAGAGCGTACAATCTCAGCTGTTTGCTGCGCAGTCATACCTTCTACATTTGCGTCAAGAATCTGGACATTGTATCCATTATTTTGTACGTGTGCTGCTGCAAGGGCTGCTGTGAATGGAGGTTCTAGCGCGGACTCGCTATAAACTGCTTCATAAACTGAAGCATTTGTTGAAGGATTTACGAGCAAAAGATCAAGTCCTCTTTTTTCTACAATCTCCATGGACTCGCAGGACATCAGACATTTATAATCTTTTCTGTGGTAAAAAAATGCATGAATCTTATGAAAAATGCATGAGGGCGTAACGCCCGAACCAAGTCAAGCTCATAATTTCTATAAGACCACATTAAATAATTTTTATCATTCAAAGTAGTCATAATATTATGACTACCTAATACAAATATTTATAAACTGCGTAGTCATAATATAACTATGGCACATACTGAGGTTCAGGAGAAAAAAGGGAAGAAATATTACTATCGAGTAAGAAGCTTTAGAGAAGGAAAAAAGGTGAAAAAAGAGCGAGTTTATTTAGGAGTAGACCTAGAAAAAAAAGAATTAAGTAAAATGGAAGCTGAAGCGAATGAAAAATTAAACGTCTTTAGCGTTATTTTATCAAAAGAAGATGAAATGGTTCTTGAAAAGATAAGAAAAGATTTTAGCAAAGAACCGAAAGAAAATTATGAAAACCGATATGAATCTTTTTGTTCTTTATTTGCTTACGATTCTACTGGAATTGAAGGCAATACTCTGACGTTGGAAGAAACTTCGTTTCTTCTTTTTGAAGGAATAGTTCCGAAAGAAAAGTCATTAAGAGAAGTATATGAAGTAATAAATCACAAAAAGGCATTTGATTATATCTTGAATTATAAAGGAGATATCACAAAGGAGTTTATATTAAAATTACATGAATTAGTAGTAATTAATACTCTAAGAAGAGACTTGGAATCTCAAATAGGCAAGTATAGGAAAGTACAAGTATTTATTGGAAGGTCTATTCCTCCAAAACCTCAAGAGGTTCCAGATAAAATGGCTGGATTGCTGAGATGGTACTCCTCTAACAAGAAAAGCCTTCATCCCCTTGTTTTAGCTTCTCATTTTCATGCAGAGTTTGAAAAGATACACCCGTTTGTTGATGGAAACGGGAGAGTTGGAAGACTATTAATGAACTTTATTATGAATAAAAATTGTTTTCCTATGATAAACATTCCAAAAAAGAACAGGTTCAGATACTATGATGTCCTGCAAAATGCACAATACAAGAATAATCTTAGACCTTTTGTGAGATTTCTTATTGAGATATTAAAAAAGAATGAACTAAGATTCTGATTTAGGAGTTTACGCCAGAACCAGACATATAGAGGACTGCGTTAATTTTGTTACATTTAGTAACGCCCTCCTCTAATAGATAACTGCCAGCGCCTGTCACGTAAACAATGCAGTTATCTATATCTAGAAATACCAAAGCAACCCACTCAATCATCTTAGAGTGAAAAAAACAGTTAAAAAAATAACATATGATTCAATGACAATTATTTTATAAATGAGGAAAGAGACTGAAATAGTATGAAAAGACCATGGTCCCTCATGGAGAACAACATAACACGTGAAGACTTAAACACAGTAATTTCTTTCTTAGAGGGCAACCCGATTCTTACACAATCAAAACAAGTCGAGGCTTTTGAGGAAGCATGGTCTTCTTGGCTGGGCGTAAAATACAGTGTTTTTGTCAATTCAGGATCGTCGGCAAATCTTATTACTTTAGGAGCGCTGCGCGAGAGTTACGGAGTAGGAGAAGTGATTGTACCGACACTTACATGGGTTTCAGATATTGCAGCAGTATTGCAGAATGGATTTACTCCTGTGTTTGTCGATATCAATCCACTTACACTTGGCATGGATACTCAACAAGCATTGCAGAAAGTCACGCAGTCCACCAAGGCAATCTTCCCGACTCATGTTTTAGGATATAATGCATTCGATGAAAAATTTTTAAGAGAATGTGAGTTACTTAGTCAGAGAGGAGTGCATCTGCTTGAAGATGTTTGCGAATCGCATGGTGCAACTTTTACTGGGAAAAGACTTGGGTCTTTTGGTTTAATGTCGAATTTTTCTTTTTACTACGCGCATCATATGAGTACAATTGAAGGAGGTATGGTGTGCACTGATGATAAGAAGTTATATGAAATTCTGCGCATGTTCAGGTCACATGGTATGGTTAGGGAAAATAACTCTCCGGAGTCCAGAAAGAGATATCACGAACTGTACCCTGATCTCAATCCTGATTTTATTTTTGCATTTCCAGCATATAACGTGCGAAGCACTGAAATTAACGCTGTTCTTGGAATATCTCAGTTGAAACGTCTTGATGAAAAGAACCAAAAAAGAAAAGATAATCTTGCCATATTCCTAAACAATCTTGACTGCAATCGCTACCAGACTGATTTCGCAGCTGAAGGCAACTGCAATTATGCATTCACATTAGTCTTGAGAGAGCCTGACGATGAATTGCGAGATAGGGTGATGAAAACACTACGCGCGCATCAGATTGAACACAGACGAGGAACTTCTGGAGGAGGCAATCAATTAAGACAGCCTTATATGAGAAAAATCTTTCCGGATATAGATTATAAAAGAGAATTTCCACATGTCGACCATGTACATTTTTATGGATTTTATATCGGCAACTATCCCTCACTGGAAAAAGAAGACGTACTTGGGCTTTGTAATCTTTTGAATACACTTTGATTTTATTTCAAACTGGGTGTAATGCCCCGCAGCTTGCTGCGCCAGTTTGAAACGTCAAGAATTGAAAATTCTTGATCGTGCTCAAGAACACACAAAATGAAGGAGTGTTCTTGACATTAGAAATTGTTGGTCACGAAATTTTAGGCAATTTCTTTATTCTATAAAATCTACCAGAATTTTTTATATCTTTCAATTAATGGATGGAGAGATTCTGGGAAGAGTTTTCTCGACATTTTATGTCTTGGGAAAATAACTCCGCGCTTTCCCTCTTTTACGGCATATTTCTCGAGCTTTTGAATATCTTCTTCTGAAAGTCTTGATTCGTAGAGATGCAACATGCAATATTCTCTTTTCGGTAAGAGATATTTACGCAGTAACTTAATTTTAAATAAATGTTTTAGATGAGGAACAATAAGATTTACAGCTTCAGGCATTAGTTCTTCATTAAGCTCTCGCACGATTGTCTCATTCGGATGTTCGTTTTTCTCTGAACTTCCTCCGAAAAAAACATATTTCAAGCGAGATGAATAGATTGGGTAATTCTCGTCCTTTTGCTGAATATAAAAAAATCTGTGATTGTGAGTTGTAATAGCCACACATGCAATACTGTCAAGAGAGCAACGCATTTTAATAAGATTAGAATTTGTCCCGCACTTCCCAGACCTTTATTCCAGTTTGATCGAATCTGAATGATAGGATATCTCCTCCTTCTGACGTAAGCGCGTTTACCAGTTCATTCCTCCTTTTTGGCTGATAGAAGAAGAGTAAATAACCACCGTTGCCTGCACCAAGCAATTTTCCACCATAAGCTCCGTGGGTAAGTCCCGTTTGATAGAGAGAGTCAATCTTTCCATTTGATATATATAATGCAAGACTGCGCTTATGCTCCCACGATTCGTTCAGATATCTTCCCAACATCTGGAACTCTCCTCTTGTCAGAGATTCATATGTTTTTAAAGCTAGATCTTTCATATTCTTCAGCCTGTCGAGGTTGTCGCTTTGTGCATGAAAAGACTTCTCTTGCTCTTGATGCACTTCTGAAGCATTGTGTGATGAGCCAACATAACAGAGCAAAAGATGAGCTGTAAGTTCTTCTATAATATCTTCTTTTAGACGGAGAGATAACACTCTGTGATTCTCAGCAGAAAATTCCATGAAGTTAAAGCCCCCTACAACAGTGGCGTATTGATCCTGCCAACCTCCCTTTATCCCCAACTCTTCGCGCTCAGTCAAATAGGCTATTTCAGCAATTTTCTCGTCGTTGTATTTTGTGCCCATTGTTCTGTTCAGCAGAGTTGCAACCAATCCTGCAACTGCTGCAGAAGAGCCGAGACCACGTCCAGGAGGGACATCGTTGTATAGATATAGCTCAAGACCGAAATTTGGAGCCATCCGCCTTATGACTGCCTTTACCATATCCATACTACCGTCGTAAATAAGGTTCTCGAACGCGTCGGCAAAGATTGGGGATTGTATTAAATCAGATGTTATCATAATCCTTGGGTCTGCTCTTTTTATAAGAGTGCCATGGCAGTATTTGTCGATAGTTGCATTGATTACTGCGCCTCCATGCTCCTCGAAATAATAGGGCAAGTCTGTTCCTCCCCCTGCAAAGCTTATACGTAAAGGAGCGCGCCCTCTGAAGATAGGAAAATTCTTTGCAGCTATTTCTTCTGCGCGAAACTCAACGTCTTCTATCTTGCCATCTTTATCAATAATCGGGAGAAATGGTGCGCCTGAAGAAAGAATTTGAATGCGACTCTCCGGAGAAGTATCTTTTGTTGCTGTCCTCATATTTCTTTGCATGACTTCGACAACTCGCTCTTCAAGAGAGCCTTGATGTGAGGAGACTAGCCGCTTTCGGATATCCCGTTCTGTCAGAAAACCCCGCAAGTGATCGTTTGTATCAGTAACGAGAATAAGATTAATTCCACTTTCATCAATCATTGCAAGTGCATCACGGATTGTTTGATTCTCTTTCAGTATGAGAGAGTTAATTATATCTCTTTTAAATTGTTCATAAGTCTCAGGACGCCCTATGTCTATAAAGTACCCATTGTATCTATACGCATCAAGAATTCTTTCATCTGCTAATTTTGGAAAGACATCTTTCTCAAGTGAGACGTTCTCGTTTTTAGGAATGCGCTTGAGAATGTCTGGCTCGAAGAGATATACGCCGCTATTAATAAGTTCTGAGTCTTCACCTTGCTTTTCCTTGAAAGCAATAATCTTGTCTCCTTCCAGCTCAACCACTCCATAAGGCAGGGTATGCTGCATCGCTGTTACGCTGAGTGTGCAAAAACTTTTTCTCTCTAAATGTTTATTGTAAAAATCCTGCAAGTCTATCTTTGCATACGAATCGCCGTTTAAAACAAAAAAACTCCTGTCAAGATGCTGTTCGGCATGCTTAAGCGCCCCTGCTGTGCCGAGAGGCATTTCCTCTTCAGAGTATGCAATTTTCATACCTAATGAACGCCCATCTCCAAAATAAGATTTTATCTTATCAGCCATGTAACTTACTGCTAAGACTGTTTCTTCGACACTTTGCTTTTTTAGAAAACGCAACTGATGCTCTAAGAAAGGTATTCCGGCAATTGGAGCCATGGACTTCGGCCTGTCAAAAACTACCTTGCGGAGACGGGTGCCATATCCTCCGGCAAGAATCATTGCTTTAGGTAGAGTCATGATAACCTCTTATTGTTATAAGCAATATTCTGAATTGATGGTGTGCTTAAGAGAGGGTATGCATTGATTATCTCGCTAATTCCCTGCTCAAGCGTCTTGGTGAAAAAGAAGCCTTCCATAGACAGGCGGTGATTTGAGACGATATAGTTTCTTTGGTCAGGGTCTTTCCCCTCTGTGTCTTCGGTGATTTCAAGGTCGGACACCTGAGAGGCAATACGTTGTACAAGTTGCTCTTTTGAAATATTCAGGTCAGTGTTTCCTACATTGTAGAGCCTTGTTCTTGCCATGCTATCATAGGAAGTGAGTGCAAAATCAAAAACACGTGCGACGTCCTTAATATGGATAAAATTGCGCATGAATCTCTTTTCAAACAGATCTATCTTTTTTGTGCTCAGCGCACGATAGGTTAAATCATTGACTAGAAGGTCTAAACGTGGGCGCGGCGACATGCCAAAAATTGTTGCAAGCCGGAAGGCAATGCAAGGCTTATCATCCTGCAGAAGCACGTATTCTGCTGCCGCTTTTGTTTTTCCATAGTGAGAAATCGGATTAAGAGGTGAATTCTCGTCACATTCTTTTTCTGCGGTTGTTGTCCCGTATCCACTGTTAGTAGTGGGATAGATGAGTTTCTGCTCGGCGCTTCTTAATCCATTTAACATAATGACTGCATCTCGATTTATTGAGGCTGCGTCTTCTGGATACAAATCGCATGCAGGAGCGCCAACTAGGGCTGCTAGTGGAAAAAGAATATCATGCTTTGGAACAAGGTCGCGCATCAAACGAGTATCACGTACATCTCCATAGATAAATGTGAAATGTGAGTTTGTCACAAACTGGAGTGGAGATTGTTGTCCATAGCGCAGTGTGTCAATGCAGGTGATGCTATTTCCACGTTCAAGAAAGTGGGCAGTGATGACACTCCCAAGATATCCTGCTCCCCCTGTAATAAGGATTCTTTGCGCTTCCATACTATTTTCTCCTTTATTACTATATAAAAACACTTGTATTTTAGTGTATATGAATTATAAGCTGAAAAACCAGACGACGGATCCACTCGTAAGACGTCAAGAATTCTTAGAATTCTTGAGCGCGCTCAAAAACTAAAAGTTTTTGACGAACCAAGGTTCCTTGCTGACAACCTCCTTTTAAAATGTAATAATTGAGGGGAACTCGATATTATCCTCTATAGGAGTTGTTGAAGAAGTTCGTTGCATTTACAATTTCTATGTTTCCATAGGATTTTACTGCTAAAAGATGAGGGTCTCCCGAGATGATGTAGTCTGCATTTGACTCAGAAGCACACTCCAATATCATGTTATCATCAGGATCTTCTTTTATAATCTCAAGTTTCTTTTGTGGAATGATTATCTCTGCTATTTCCAATATTTGTTTAGTTGCATGAACTATCTGCTCTTTTGTGAAGCCAAACTTCTCTCTAGATATAACCTCTTCAAACTCTTTAATAATCTCTGGAGAAACAATCAACTTTATTTTTCCAAGCTTTGCCAGCCGCAAAATTTCAAATTGCTTTCCTTGAACAATAGTTGCTGAAACAAGAACATTTGTGTCAGGAACTACTCTTAACATGCTTCTCCTTTCTATGGAAAACAATTTCACTTTCTACATCTTTTTCTCCAACATTTTTTGTCCTAGCAGTCTTCCACAAGGATCCGAATACTTTTTCCAACTCTTTTGCGTCCCTTACTCTCTCTAAATTTTTAACTCTTTTCAAGACTATAGAATCGTCTGTGTCATAGACTATAAATTTCTCTCCTTCCTCAAGCTCTTTTCTTTCACGAATATCTTGAGGTATTACTACCTGTCCTTTTGAGGTCATCTTGGTTATTTCTAAGTTCATTTGTGTATGCTCCTAATAAGAATAGTAAGATTACTCTTATTTATAAATCTTTCTACTATTTGGGATGGAGCCTACAAAATAGGAAGATTTATAAACCATAGCATCTATAGAAGCTATAGATACCATGGAAATAACCACAATACAATTAAGCAGAGCAATGAAAGAGAAACTATCTTCATTCGGAACGAAGGGCGAGAGCTATGAGGAGATTCTTGAAAGAATATATACAATAGCTACGAAAGAACAATTAAAGCAATTTTTAATGTCTGAAGAAGGCTTTGTTCCCATCGAAGAAGCCATTAAAGAGGCAGACACTAAATGGCCAAAGTAGAGATTGATGAAAACCTTAAAAATGAGATTCTTAAGAAATTTAAACAAGAATCCAAGATAATCTTTAGGCAGATGCAATCTCTCGAAGATAATCCTCATAAAGGCAAGGCTTTAGGGGCAGTGGGTGGAATAGTCATTAAGGAGATTAAGTATGGTTCATTTAGATTTTACTTTATCACGGATGGTTCCAAATTAAGAATCATGGATCAGTCAAAACTTACTGATCTGCTTATACGATTTGTAAGAATGTCGAATAAAAAAGACCAGCAGAAAACAATTAATGAAATAAAAAAAGTTCTTCTCAATATGGGGCTGACTGGTTTTAATTGAGTTCTTTGTATGATGCCGCGAGTGCATGCGCGTCGGCAAGACCATTAACTATCACAATCCCACTGCTTATACTTGTTATGCTTTGACTAAAGACAAAGAAGATGCGACAGCTTCAGGAAAGCACAGCTTCTCGATATCTTGCACTATCGCTTCAAGGCGGTGATACTCATCTTTAAAGCAAGGTGCAAACGAATTTAACTCGGCACAATAAATCTGGAATTCACGGATCTGAGTCAAACTTACCGATGTGAGGGCTAATGCTCATGACCCATATGTCTCTTCATTAAGCTGCACACGGAAGTCCTGCGCACGATGAAGCATAATAGTGTATTGATCCTTGAGCAATAGAGCCTGACGCATCTCTGCGAGAGAATACATTCGTTCAGGTTGTGGCGGGGAAATCATGAAAGGAATTGTGAAAGGAGATTATTTATGTAATCGAATAGACATGTAGTATCTGGGCATGCTAACATATTTAAATAGATTATGCAGTTAAAAATCTATGGAACATTCTATTTTCTCTCCAACTAATCTTGAAGGAAAAATAAAAGAACCCTCCCATCTTTTGCGACGACATACTTCCGATAAAGCGCGCGTTTATTTCAATGAATATAATATCCTCATGGAAAACTCGGTCTATCTCCCTCTTGTCTCTGGATCGCTCCATATTCGCGCATTGCAGGATTCTCTATTGCGAGAATCTTATGAGTTCATGCCCTATATATACTACAGAGACTACCCGGAGAAAATTATAGAGAATTATGATAACCCTTCTATCGCGGCATTTTCTGTTTCTATGTGGAACGCAAATCTGAGCATGGAAGTTGCGCGCCGAGTGAAGGCGAAGTATCCTGATTGCCTTGTCGTTGTTGGAGGACCACAAATCCCCTTTGAAGGAAGAGAGTTTTTTGAAAATTACCCCTGGGTTGATGTTTCTGTTCGATCCGACGGTGAGAACATATTTTCAGAGATCTTGAAAAGGAACTTGGTTTCTCGGAATTTTGCAAATATTCCAAGCATCTCATATCGCCTTGGTGGCAGCTATGTTAAGAATCTTGAAGAGCAAACAACAACAAAAACTCTTGATCATCTCCCTTCTCCCTACACTGAAGGAGTTTTTGATTATCTTATCCAAGAAGGAAAAATAAAATTCCAGGCGATTGTGGAAACTAATCGTGGATGCCCATTTCCTTGCTCATTTTGCTTTTGGGGACAGGGAGGTTTAAATTCAAAGATGAGGTTTTTCAGTCCTGAGCGAGTCAAGGCGGTCATGGAATGGATTGGTAAGAATCATATAGAATATGTGTTCTGTGCTGATTCTAATTTTGGTATGCATAAGCGAGACCCTCAAATTGCCAGAGATATTGTAGAGATAAAGGAGCGATATGATTATCCCCAAAAGTTTCGTGTGTGTTACGGTAAGAATGCTGAAGATAGTGTATTTGAAACGGCAAAAATTCTTTCAGACTCCGACCTTGCGAAAGGAGTGACACTTGCCCGTCAGTCAAATGACCTTACGACGCTAAAAATTAATCGTAGAAAAAACATTCCTCCTTCAATGTACAACGAGCTTGAAAGAAGATATCATGATGCAGATATGTCTACCTATACTGAACTTATCGTCGGCTTGCCTGGAGAGACTTATGAGAGCTTTAAGAAAGGTATTGAAGAAATATTGCAGGGGGGTGTTGACAATCAAGCGTACATTTATCATGCCCAAGTCTTCCCTAATACGCTTTTAGGTTCTAAGGAGTTTCAGCAACAACAAGGAGTGCGTGTCCAAAGAGTACCCCTTACTGAAGTGCATTGCAGAGTGAGAGGAAACAATTTTATTCTTGAAAATGAAGATTTAATTGTTAAGACAAATAGCATGCCTGAGAATGATTGGAAAGAAGCAACCGTACTTTCATGGTGTACTCAGCTCTTTCATGGTCTAGGAGCGGCTTTCTACCTTTCAAACTATCTCTTTAGAGAACAGAAGATCCCATACACTATATTATATGAGGAACTTCGAGATCGTAGCAAATTTCTTTCTGAAGATTCTGTTCTTAAAAAAATAATAAAGGAATTTTACGATGGAGCACAAGGAATTCTTGAAGGTAAACCTCGATCTCGAGAAGTACCTGATTTTGGAAATCTTTATTGGGATCACGAAGAAGCGGCCTTTTTTGATATATCTCGTAATAAACCGCGATTTTATGGAGATGTCCTGGGAGTAACCGAGAAGATATTATCCGAAACGCTCGGTCTGACAGACCCTCTCCTTGAAGAAATTGTAGCGTATCAAGAATTTTGCACACCTGATTATCGGTCCAACCCCCCTCATGAGTTGGCGTTTACCTGTTCAATTCCAGAATATTTTGCCTCGTTCTTTGATATTCCTGTCCCGATTCAGAATAGGCCGCAAAAGGCAGTCATACAAGAAGGTCGTGACTACAACGCAGACATGCATGAATTTGCGCAGGATATCATCCGTAGAAGAAGAAACACTCAAATTTTATATCGTCCGAGGGCGGTCGACCTTGAACCTTCTCTTGTTATGACTGCTCGTTGATGTGGCATCTTACATTCTTATCACATCATTTTTATAGGCTGATTTGCTCATGCGTGTATGGATGGTAAAATCCTCTTCGCTGTATGGGCATGCCATAATAAGAACCACACATCATTATCAAGCATGATATACCCTCTTACAAAAGTCTTCAAAGAAGTTGTTACCTTTGACCCTCAAGAGATGATGTATCGGTACGGAAAAGAAGAGATGAACAAGCGGTTTCTTTCGCTAATTGGAAAAGAACAGCCAGATTATGTCTTTCTCTGGCTCATCTACGATGAATTCAGTATTGACACTCTTTTAAGTATTAAAGAAATCTCTCCGAAAACAAAGATAATCAACTTTTTCGGGGACGATGATGCATTGTTCTATAGTTTCTCAATGTATTATGGACAGTTATTTGAGGGCATGCTTATCAACCAGAGAGACTTTCTTTCAAAATACAAAGAAGAAGGTATTCAGAATGTCTTCATGACTTATGGTGTCAACACTTCTCACTTTCGACCACTTCCAGTAAAGAAGAAATATGATGTAACTTTCGTTGGCACTCCGAAACGTGACCGCTATGAGTTTATAAGATTTTTATTGAGGCATGGCATTGATGTGCGCGTTTTCGGCAGCGGATGGGAACAATATCCTGAACTGCGCGAGAGATACTATGGGCAATTAAACAACAGTGAATATGTACGTATCATCAATGAAAGCAGAATTACTCTCTCTTTCAGCAAGAACTATGAAGGAAGACCTCATTTCAAAGGTAGAGTACCTGAAGTGTGCGCTTGTAAAGCATTCGTCCTGAGCGAGTTTTATGAAGGATACTACGACTTTTTCAAGAAGAATAAAGAAATTGTGATGTTCGAGACTCGAGAAGAGCTGTTGCAATTGGTACGATATTACTTAAAGAATAATAAAGAGCGAGAAGCAATTGCTGAGCGCGCATATAAGAAAATTACTGCCAAGTTTAACCTTGAGATAGAAATCTTCTCATTCTTTAAACATATGGGGAGAGTAAAACAGAAAGCAGGCATGCTGCCAGAAGTCAAGAAGAAGGTTATTACTCTATCTATTCAGGAACTTGCATCTTCGACTAAGGACATTCTCAAACGCGTGAAAAACTATGATTACATCGCGTTTTCTATGCCTGAAGAGAGGGCGCTTCCCCATAAAAAATATTTTCAAGCATACTCGTTGGAGAAATCGAAGAAAGATATTTGTTGCTGCGACTATTACGTTTTCACACCTCAACTTGGAAATTATCTCCTGTTTCAATCAAAATATGCACATCGCATTCTGAAACCAGAGGAGTTCTCTTCAGTTGTCGGGTTGAGCCATCTGATGGTGCGCAAATCTTATTTCTTCAAGAACATCCGCCAATTCAAGGCGATTGCTCAAGGCGCGCCGATTTCTTTCATCTCGGATAAGACAACAGCGTTCCTGACCATTCCTCTTGTGCAGAGAAAAAAAGTGCCTTCGTTGAGATATACATCCATGGACAAAGCTTTTCTTCCTCTTTATGAGAATCAGTTGCGTGTGCTTCGCTATCAACGGCGCTTACTGACTGATCCTTATACTTATTTTTTATGCTTGGAGTCACTCTTTGGCAAGTCTTTCATTGCAAGACAGCTCATTACAAGAGCTTGGGGCAAATTACTTACGCGACGTAAATGATTTATAGAGGACTTTGAAACACCAAGAATTTCCAATTCTTGAATGCGCTCAAGAATCAGCAGATTCTTGACGAACCCAAAAAGTCCTCTAAGCATCAAGAATGCTCTGTATTCGCATTCTTGAGTGCGCTCAGAAATCGGCGATTTCTGACGACCCTCGAGGGACATCTAAATTGGAGGGTTATTCAAAGCTTTCTATAGAAGACTTTGTTTATACCATGAAATTGTCTTTGTTAAGCCTTCTTCTAAAGGGGTACATGCCTTAAAATAAAATTCCTTTTCTGCTAGAGATACATCAAGGCATCGCCTCGGTTGCCCATCTGGCTTAGTTGCATCCCACTTAATTTCCCCAGCAAAGCCAGTTAACTCTGCTATTTTCGTTGCAAGTCCTTTAATTGTCACTTCCTGTCCTGAACCAAGATTCACCGGAAAACTTTTGTTATAATGCTCAATCGCTTTGATTATACCCTCTGCAGCGTCCTCAACATACAAAAACTCTCGCGAAGCGTTTCCTGTGCCCCACAGAGTGATTTCATGGTAGTTATTCTGCCTTGCTTCACTGAATTTTCTAATAAGCGCTGGGATGACATGCGATGTTCTAGGGTTAAAATCGTCTCCTGGACCATACAAATTAACCATAACCAAGTGGATTGCATTAAATCCATACTGTTGCGCGTATGCTTGGCTTTGGACAAGCATTGATTTCTTAGCAAGACCATAAGGAGCATTTGTCTCTTCAGGATAGCCGTCCCATAATTTTTCTTCTTTAAAAGGAGTAGGAACTATTTTTGGATAAGAACATACGCTACCCACTCCGACGAATTTAGATACTCCAGCGAGCCGAGAGTATTCCTGAACAAGCGTGTTCATCATTAGATTCTCATAGTAGATCTTTCCAGGGTTCTCTTTATTAAATCCTATTCCCCCGACGACTGCAGCCAAATGGAGTACTACATCAATCTGCGTATTATCTTTAAACAATTTCTCTACATCATTCTCCCTTGTAAGGTTGTAATCCTTTCTTGAAAAAGTGATAATTTCATTAAATCCGCGCGAGCGCAGATTTTCGCAAACATGCTTTCCAAGAAAACCTTTCCCCCCAGTAACTAAAATTCTTATATTTTTTTCCATGTGACTACCCAACAGGATATGTTTTTAAATCTTGCTGGTACTTTTCATTTAATAAGAATATTAGGGAATCTACAACATATCTAATCTTTTCCTCATCCAGAAATTGGTTATTTGGTAAATATAAACCGTTCGTGTGGATAATGTCTGCAAATGCACAGGAATCTTGAAGATAGCCGCCGATTATTTTTTTAAAAAATGGCTGCTGTAAGAGATTTCCTGCGACTATTGGTCTACATTCAATGCCCTTCTTTGGCAGATTCGCAAGGAGATAATCACGCTCACCTGGTTGCTGGAGAAGAATACCTAAAGAAAATGAGCTTGTCTCTGCCAAAAGAACTTTTTGAGGGATTATTCTTTTCTCATGCTTCACCAATTCCTGGAAAAGGCGATGATTTTCCTTTCTAATTATTATTGATTTGTCAAGCTTCCTTAACTGCACTAGCCCTATTGCAGCATTGAGATTGGTGCTTCTTACATTATATCCTAGCATGTCAAATAAGAAGTTTTTATCAATTGAATAATCCTTGTATTTTTCAGCTCGGGTGGAATTCCTCACCCATCCATGAGATCTTGCGGATTTAAGCAGGTCACAGAGCTCCTCATCGTTTGTGACAATCATTCCCCCTTCTATGGAACTCATATGATGACCAAAATAAAAACTAAAGCTACCCATTATTCCGAAGTTGCCAACGTGGATATTAGTGTATTGCGCACCGAGACTCTCACAGCAATCTTCAAGCACGATGATGCCTCTTTCCTGACAAAATTTTATAATATCGACAAGATTTACCGGTTGACCGAGAAGATGCACAAGGAATATTGCCTTGGTATTTTGAGTTGTCATGCGTTTTATTGACTCTAAAGAGATATTGAATGTTTCATCAACATCGCAAAAGACCGGCTTTAGCCGATACTGGAGCAAAGGATACACTGTAGTTGGCCATGTTACGGCTGGAACTAAAACTTCATCCCCATCTTCAAGAGCAAGCTTCTCTTTGAGAAGCATCGTCATAAGAAGATTTGCGCTACTTCCACTGTTTACCATTATTGCATATTTTGCTCCCACATAAGAAGCAAACTTTTGCTCAAGTTCCTGAACAACTCTTCCTTGTGTATATTCCCCTGATTTAAAACAATTTATAACTGCTTCTAGTTCTTCTTCCGAAAACGAGTTATGCATGAGTTTAATTTCCATTATTACATTTTGAGTTGAATACTCCGCAGTTTGCTGCGGCTCAAAATGTAATTAGAGAATTCCGTTTTAAAATCGAGTGTGATACCCTGCCGCTTGTCGTAGAGAGAGCGAAGCGAACTGAGAGATGCACGAATGTTAGGAATTCTCTTTATTTTTTCCATATAGCTCCATTTTTAGTTCATGTATATCATGTTCGAGCATCATCTTGACTAGTTCCTTAAAATACACTCTAGGTTTCCATCCTAGCTTCAGCCTGGCTTTCTGAGATTCACCTAAAAGTAAATCTACCTCTGCTGGTCTAAAATATCTAGGGTCTATTTTCACAACGACATTGCCATTATCTTTTCTGGTATATTCTTCTTCGACTTCTTTTTTCCCATTTGACATAATTTCTATGCCAGCCAGTCGAAAAGTCTCTTCAAGAAATTCTCTCACTGAATGTGCCTCTCCTGTTGCAATAACGTAGTCTTCTGGATTATCTTGTTGCAACATCAACCACATTGCTTCCACGTAATCTCCTGCAAAGCCCCAATCACGTTTTGCATCAAGATTTCCTAAGTATATCTCGCTTTCAATCCCCTTCATGATACGTGCCACCCCTCTTGTAATCTTACGTGTTACAAATGTTTCTCCGCGTCTGGGAGATTCATGATTAAAAAGAATACCATTACAGGCAAAAAGTCCATAGCTTTCACGATAATTCTTAGTTATCCAGTATGCATAAAGCTTAGCGCATCCGTAGGGGCTTCGTGGATAAAAAGGAGTCTCTTCATTCTGAGGTACTTGCGCAGCTTTCCCGAACAACTCAGACGAAGATGCCTGATAAAATTTAATTTTTTTCCCCGTATGATTTGATAAAGTTTTAATTGCTTCGAGCACCCGTAATGTACCAAGCCCCGTGACGTCTCCAGTATACTCTGGCAAGTCAAAACTAATTCTGACATGGCTTTGTGCGCCAAGATTATAGACCTCATCAGGCATAAATTCAGCGATTATCTTACTGATTGCCGATGAATCCTGTAAATCTCCGTATACTAATTTTAATCTCAGATTCTTCTCATGTGGATCCTGAAAAATATGTTCTATCCTCTTTGTATTAAAGCTACTGCTTCTTCTAATGATGCCAATAACAGTATATCCTTTATCTAACAAAAACTCCGCTAAGTAGGAACCATCCTGCCCCGTAATCCCGATGATTAGTGCGCTCTTTGCATTCATTGGAGAAGATAATAAGATAGATTTAAAAACATTTAGATAATAACTGAGATATGTGTGCTTCGGAAAACTGCATATTGCAAAAGAAAATACAGCTCTTTCCTGCTTCTTTTAAACTTCATACTTCTTATAATTCATTAATAGAATATCCACCTGAAGGATACAATGTCCTTCCACCGCCTGCGCATAGTTCGTCTCGCATAATTTCTCTTCTAAGGAGAGCGCCGTTTGCTCGAGAAGCATACCATCTCTTTTTAAATATTTTTAAGAGCAATATCTTCTTTGAAAAGATGACTGATACGAAGGTGCCCTCAAATATAGCTCTTGTTTTTGCTATGAGCAAAATATATAAAGGCAATCTGCCTTATGTTCTAGAAATTCTTGATAACCCTTTTAGTATTGCTGGATATAAATATGAATTCTTTAAGCGACATAAAGATGAAATAAGACGCCAACTTTCCTCTCCGCTTTGTAAGAAGATTATCTGTACACATAATACCTGTCTGAGTTATATGAAGAATAATTTTCCTAAAGAAGTTGCTGAGAAGTGCACTCTTTTAAGAACAGGAATAAAAGAACAACCACTATATCTTCGTTCCAATAAAAATAAATCTGTTGTAAAACTTCTATTTGTAGGTTCAATTACAAATTCCCAAGATTTTTACTCAAAGGGTGGACTTGAAACTGTTGAACTTTTTGAAAATGTATGTCAGAGGAGAAATGTAAGACTTACTATCCGTTGTAAGGTTCCGCAGGAAATAGCAGATAGAATTATCAAGAATAAGAAAATAACCTTGATTGAAAAAGAAATATCCAGAGATGAATTGCAAAAATTGTATCTCGATTCGGACATCTTCTTGCTTCCTGGGCATCATTTTCATCTCATGGCAATGCTTGAAGCCATGTCTTACGGACTTCCTATCATAGTTCTTGATTCTTATGCATTTTCGGACTATGTAATAGATGGTTATAATGGATTTCTCATCAAAAAATCCCAGCATATCAAAGGATATGCTGACCCAGGATATCCTTGTAATATTAGGTCTAAGGAATTTCTTGCTGAAATCAAGAATATTGATGGCAGAGTAATTGATGACCTCTGTGATAAAATTACTCTGTTAATTGACAATAAAAGCTTGAGAGAGAGGTATGGGAAGAATAGTAGAAAGTTGATTTCTACGCGTTTTTCCATCAAACTGCGTAATACTAAATTGAAGTATATCTTCGACGAAGCACTCCAGACTGCTTAGATAATCTTTGGATCTGGGTGCGGCAGGACAAACTTAATTCCTCTTTGCTTTGAAATCTCATTTTTCCTAATAATCTCATCTGCAAAATTCCAAGCAAGAATAGCAACATAATCTGGAGTGTCCTGCGCCAATCTGTCCGGACCGACAATCGGAATATTCACACCTGGAATTGTCAGACCATGTTTAAGCGCGTTATCTTCAACTACATACTCAAGTGTATTCCTGTCTACACCACAAAAATTAAGGAAAGTTGTGGCTTTTGCTGGTGCACCATAACCAACTAATCTCTTCCCCTGCGCTTTCACAGAAGTTGTGAAACTTTTGAAGCGCGTTCTAATGGCGTAGACCTCCTGTGCGAATCTCTGATAGGTTTCATAACGATCCAGACCAGCATTGCGCTCACGTGCCAAAGTCTCTGATACTGATGAATCAACTGAATGCTTGTCACCGTTTCTTTGTACAAATACACGAAGAGAGCCGCCGTGAGAATCAACATGCTTAACCTTGAAGACTTGCATGTCCTGACGCTTAAAGAACTCATCAAGCGCGAGCAAACTGTAATATGAAAGATGCTCGTGGTATATATTATCAAATGTAAGATTCTGGATTGTGTCCAGTAAATACTGGACTTCTATGCAGAAAATACCGTTATCTTTCAGGAGAAGTTTGACATTCTTCATTACATCTTTTATGTTGTTTATATGTGCAAAGACATTATTCGCGGTAATCACATCTGCTTTGCCTTTTATTCTAAGAATATCATTTACAGTGCTTTCTGTAAAGAAATCTGCTATTGTATCGACACCGTTTTTGCGTGCAATCTCAACAATATTATTAGCTGGTTCGACACCAATTACGCGAGTACCTTTCTCTTTCAGGTAACTTAAGAGCAGACCATCATTGCTGCCGATGTCTACTACTAATGAATCTGAACTAAGATTAAAATCTTTTGCAACTGTCTCTGCAAATTCTTTAAAATGCTGTTTGAATGTGCTGGTAGTCGAAGTTACATAAACATAATGCTTAAACATTTTTTCAGGAGGCGTGACATATGAAAGCTGGCATAAATGACAGGTAGGGCAGTATACTATTTCTAATGGATAAAACTCTGTAGCATCTTTGCTCCCGGCGGAAATGAGATTATTTGCTAATGGAGAATCTCCCAAAGAAACTACTGGCAGAAGAACAGGATTGCTGCAAATACGGCAGGCTTTCTGTGGTCCATAACCTCTGCCTTGACTCTCCATTTCTTCACGCGCCCATGTTATGAAACGGCGAATTCCTGCAACTAGACTTACTTTGGGAAGATAGCCGAATGTTGTTCTGATTTTAGTTAAATCGGGGCAACGACGCTGAGGATCAACTTTTTTCTGGTACATGTCATTTGCTCCTTCTACTAAATGAGCGCGCGCCTCATCATTCTGAACAAGACCTATGACTATGTCTGCCAGATGCTTCATAGAAATTTCCTGTTCATCTGAACCTACATTGAAGACCTCGCGGTTTTGATCTGATAAAAGAACGAGATAAAAAGCAGTGATTGCATCAGAAATGTAGCAAAATGTTCTTGTATTGAAACCGTCGCCATAGATAGGTATTTTCTCTCCTTTCATGGCAGATACTACGAAGTTTGGCATGACTCTTCCGTCGTCGAGGCGCATACCCGGACCGAATATGTTGAAAGGGCGCACAATTTTCACCGGTAAATTATAAATATCTGCGTAGGTCATACAGAGAGTCTCACCAAGACGCTTTGGTTCGTCATAACATGCTCGCGGGCCTATACATGAAACGTTTCCGTTATATTCTTCTTTAGTTGGTACGTGTATTGCATCAGGATTGCCGTAAACTTCACTTGAACTAAAGAATAGAAAACTTTCTGTTTTTTTCTCGCGTGCAAGCTCCAGCAGATTCTTTGTACCTAAAACACCTGCATCAATTGTCTCTATACGGAATTTGTTGTAAAAAATAGGCGAGGCAATACTTGCTGCATGTAGAATAAAATGCACAGGACCATCTATAGTAATGGGCTTTGAAACGTCCTGATGTAACAAGGTAATATGCTCACTTTTTAGTACTGCATCTCTCTTACCGCTGATGAAAGTATCTGCGACTATAATTTTACATGGATGTACTAAAACATGACGGTTCAAATAATCAAGAGTCCCAACAAGATAGCGACCTAGGAATCCTGCACCTCCTGAGATGAAAACAGTCTTTCCATTGAGGCGTGGCGCTACATCCTTCAATTCGTTTGTGATGATACGAATGTCTTCCTGAATAATTCTGCTTTGTGTCACGGTCTTTTATAATTCTGCCTTGTGTTTCTCAATGAAGGTCTGTGCTTCTTCTGGCTTAACTAACATAAAAGGTACTGTATGCTCTCCAAACTTATCATGGTCTCTGTTTCCTGGCACAAGATTTACAAAAACAGAATCCTCGACAAATATCATTGTATGTGCAACCATTGGGGGCATGACTGACAAATCTCCTGCACGGATAACTTGAGATAAAACAGGAGCGTTTGGATTAGTCAAATCTTTGAACACACTAATGTACTTTCCTGAAACAAGAAGGCACTGTTGCAATTGCTCTGGGTGATAATGATTTGCGCGGATGCTACCTGCTTTTGAAGTTATGATATTTGCCATGTTTACTGGAAAAATCATGTCATAATTATCAATGCGTCCGCGAGCATCTACAAATGGAGCGGATGACTTGACAATATATTCTTTTCGCTCTTTTATCTCTACTGGCATTTTAAAGAGATGAAGAATTCGTTTAAAAGGTTTGTCGTGATGAAACGACAATTATTTTTTACGTGAATATATAGTGAAAGAAGTAAATAATTGAGCAAAATTGTACTTCTTTCCCTTGATAGCCAACGACTAACTGCTCAACTTTTTAAGTCCTTGGCTATATTTAGATTATGATAAAGTTTAAATACTCCTTTAAAGTCGCAACATAATGATTATATCACCTACTTTTCCCATCATGGACGGCGTGAGTTTCAGACAGATTGAGCCAGTGAATGCTGATGATCCAAAAGGTTTAACATATGAATGGTGCAAGGGAATTCCAGGCATGCAAGTTACGTGCTGCCTGCGTAATGCTGGGAAGATATCTGGCAACCATTACCATCGAGGTGATGATCCCTCAAAGAATCCTGAGCGGATGCTTATTCTCTCTGGCTCGTGCGACCTTATTACCTGCGACGGTACACAAACCGTGGTCCACTTTCTTCGTCAACCTCCTCTAGAGATTATAATTCAACCATCTATCTTACATGCATTTCTTCCTAAAGAAAACATTAATTTTCTTGAATATAGAGCAACGGTCTTCAATCCTGAGAACAATGACACATTCCCTGCTGAAAGCTTTGTGGAATATCTGAAAAACAAATGTCGCCCTATAAATCGAGAGGCGATTTTAAGCTATCAAAGACATATCTCCCAATTCATATCATGAGACACGACATTGAGATTTATTATCATCCTGAGAAGCCAGCGCCACTTGATAGTTTACAGACACATGTCTTAGACAAAGATTTTTCAGAGAGATGCACTGAAGAGGATAAAATATATATCGATAATTTCTGGGACACTGAAATCATCCCAAAGAGCCCGCAGGCAACTTCTACACTGAGAGGCAGAGCAAACCTTATCGGCACAAGTTCATGCAGTAGGAGTCTTACTTTCGAGTACATCGAGTACAAGCAATATCTTGCCACAAGCAGAACAGCAGAGCAGGAACCTAAGCCGTTGAGCCATGGTATTTATGATTCTATGCGCGTTGCAGCGGTCGGAGCTGCCCTCGTTCTACCTGACGACACAGTACTGGTGCATCGTAGACCTTACAATGCTACTCACGTTGCTGGTGTCTTTGACTGCTCGACTGCAGGGGTTTTACCTGTCGATGCTAACGGAGTATATATTGAGAGAGGATTACATGAAAAGATAAAGAGGGAGCTTGGATTGAATCCTGAAGACCTTGCGACAAAGGAAGTAACCGGAGTGCATAGTGCTGGAAGCCCCGATTTTAGCGGACTTATCACAACTGTGCTGCACACACCCTTGAACAGACAAGATATTGAGAAGCGTATGAGACCTGATGCCTTCCCTGAAGTTCGATACATCTCTCGTAAAGAGCTTGCTGATTTTGTTATTGACAGATACACTGTAAATGACATGAACCATGATGGGGCGATGACTCTGCTTTCATCTCTTGATATTGGTGAATGGTATGATTCGATTGAAATATTGCAGAAAAATGGAAAGAAGATTGTATTTGGCGCGCTCAACTGCAAAGGATTTATCTCTGAAACTAAACATGATTGCGAGAATATTTAAAGCAATCCTTATCTAATTTCTTATGGTTAGTAAAAAATCACTCATTGAAAAGATACAGTCGATGTACTCTTTTAAAAGTATATATCTAGGATATAACCGAATTGTAATCCATGAAACAACACGAGCTTTTTCTTCTGAAGAAGAGGGATTTGTAGATAGTGAATGGGATAAACTTATTGCACAAGGCAAGGTAAAGTACTCTAATGCAATTGTAGCACTCAATCCTGAAACTATTTATGTCAATGGGAATGAATTATATGTGGATGCATACCCGAGCGACTTCAAGCATTATCGTACCACACTTAACAGTAATATTCCAAAAGTTTGGCTAACTGGTCCTTCCGGAGTCATGAAAGCAAATGCGTATGGAGAAAGTTGGTATGTATTTGGAGTGAGAAAAAGTGCAACTTTACGAACTGGCGGAGATATTGAAACTATTCCTGGCGGTTTTCTGGATGTTGAATATCTCTTTCAACAAAACCCTTTCCAGAATGCTCTCTATAATGAACTTGAGGAAGAGACTGGAATCTCACGAGAAAATGTCACCTCGGTAATTCCGATGCGTATGGGTACGCTCAGTATTGATACCAGAGGAAATCGTCCAGCTTATAATGTATGTACTGACTTCTTGATGAATATCTCATTAAACCCTGAAGAAATTCAAAAGTCGTTTAGTTCTAAAGAACGAGAGCATACAAAAATAGAAATTGTGTCTGGAGAAGACCTACTTGATTATGTTGATAAAAATAAAGAAGGTATGAATACTAGGACATTGTTCACATTAGATTATCTTCTTCAGATTATTTAACAAATGATTAAAAAAGCAGTCATTCTTGCAGCAGGTAAGGGGACGCGGATGCTAGAGATTACCTCTGGTGCATCAAAAGAGATGCTTATGTTGAAGAATAAACCAATTATACTTTATTCAATTAAAGAAGCTCTTGATGCGGGATGTACAAATATCTGTATTGTTATTGATAGCACAAAAAAAGACCTGCATGACTATCTAGTTCAATTACGGACAGAGAAATTTCCCATCACCATTATATTTAGAGAGCCTCGCGGTATTATGGATGCTATTACTGCCACAAAAGATTTTGTAGAGCAAGACGATTTTACCTTGCTGTTGCCAGATATGCTACATTTTGGCAACAAAAACGCGACAAAACAAGTATGTGAAACTTGTGAGGCATTTAAGAAGAATGTTATTGCGGTTATTAATGAACCAGAAAGATTTGGAAAAGGAAATTATGCGGCAGGTGAAGAAATAGCTAAAGATGTTATTTCTATTACAAGCATTCATGCAGGGGAAAAAATGGGATTGGGACTTTTCGGGAGGTATGCATTTTTGAACAGTGTTTTTTCCTATCTCGGGAAACTTTCTCCTGAAGAATCTGAACTGCTCTTATTGAATAAGATGATTGAGGAGAAAAAATTATATGGGACATTGCTTGAGGGGGATTTTTATGATACAGGGATACCTGAAGGTTATTTTGCAACAAAATATGCGCTTAAGCGGGCAAAGGATATTTAAAGATGAATCTGGATGAAAAGATAATGGAAACTACCGAAGGCGTATATATTTTTGGCAAGAACTGTGAGATTCAGCAGAACGTCGTACTGGGGGCTGGAAGAAAAGAAAACGGGGAGATCATCATTGGAGACGACTGTGTCATCCGTTCAGGAGCAGTATTGTACTATGGAACAAAAATAGATAGTAATTCTAAAATTGGTCACAACGCAGTCATCCGCGAAAAGAATATAATCGGGCAGAATGTTTCTATTGGGAGCAACACCGAACTTGGACCAGGCAATGTAGTTGGAAACAATAGCTCAATCCATGGTGGTTGCTTCTTAGAAGAAGTAAAAATTGGAGAGTATTGTTTTATCGCTCCAGGGGTAAAATTTCTGGATGATAGAACTCCTGTTGAACCACGACCTCAATACTGGAAAGGCGCAACAGTAGGTAATGATGTATGTATTGGGGGAGGAAGTGTTATAGGTCCTGGTGTCACTATCGGAGATTGCGTACTAATTGGTATGGGTAGCGTTGTAACTAAGAATGTTCCTTCAGGAGAAATCTGGGTAGGCAATCCTGCACGTTTTCTAAAGAAAACTGCTGAAATCAATTATCCGAACAGCAATATTCGATATCTTCCAGGCAATAGAATGCGTTATGCATTTAAGACGCACCTGCCCTTAGATGAAAAAGAGTTGAGAGAATTGCTTGGAATTATCAAGGGCTACAACGATTAATTATATAAACACAAATATATTGCGGACTGCATGAAAATAGCATTCGTTGACCTGAAAAGACAGTTGTTTGGAGACCAAATTGCAGGAACGCCAGGTATTAAGAGTGAAATTGATAGAACTCTTTCTGAACTGATATCACAGACCTCTTTTATGATGGGACCGTATCTTGAAAAATTTGAGAAAGAGTTTGCGACATTTTGTGAGGCAGGATATTGCGTTGGTCTAAATTCTGGAACTGATGCACTTGAATTTGCTCTGCGATGCAATGGAATAACTTCAGGAAAAGTTATTACTATACCTAATAGCTACTTTACGACCTCATCTTCAATATCACTTGCGGGAGCCACGCCAGTCTTTGTGGATGTTGATCCTAAAACATTTAATATAGATGTTTCAAAAATAGAGGAGAAGATAGATGCTGATACAGAGGCTATTCTTGTTACGCATTTGTATGGCAGACCATGCGACATGGATTCTATTATAAAAATTGCAGAAAAACACAACCTAAAAGTTATTGAAGATTGTGCGCATGCGCCAGGAGCACGTTATAAGGGTAAAAGAGTGCCTATTGCAGGAACTGGATGCTTTAGCTTTTTTCCAGGAAAAAACATTGGAGCGTGGGGAGACGGAGGAGCATTTATTACCAGCAATCAAGATGTTGCGCGACTCGCACGATTATGGCGCAATGATGGATGGGAACAGAAATATCATCACGAGATTTTAGGCAGAAAAGCGCGCCTTGATCCCTTGCAGGGAGCAGTATTGTCAGTCAAGTTGCGCTATCTTGATTCTTGGAACGCTGCAAGAAGAAAGAATGCTATAAGATATAAAGAATTGCTTTCGAATATTGAGAGTATCCAACTGCCTTTATCGGCAGATGAAGAATATGAATCTGTTTTTCATCTATATACTCTCCATTTACAAGACACTGAAACAAGAGAAGCATTATTCAAACATCTCTCTGATAAAGATATTGCAGTAGGAGTTCACTACCCCACTCCAATCCACCTGCAACCTGCATACAAAGGGCTTGGCTTTAAACAGGGTGATTTTCCAGTAGCAGAAAAACTGGCTAGAACTACGTTATCACTGCCAATGTTCCCTGAATTACGTGATGATGAGATTGTTTATGTTTGCAACGCAGTAAAGGACTTTTTTATGCAAACTCAGGCTTCAAAGATAAGTCATCGTTAAGAAATGTTCTGAACTTATTGCGTTTTATTTTCTCACGGTTTTTGTATGCGAGCCAGATTCCCTGAAAGACATAGTTTGCATGTAAAAACGCTTCCTTCTCTCTGCGCGCTAAAGCACGAGTGCTGTTTCCCAAGACAATACCCAACAAAGACCATAACATCTTCAACGTACCAAGAGGAGTGTGAAAATGACGATAGTAAAATGCAAAGTGGTCTTCGTGATTAACAAGAATTCTTTTCTTAGGAGGATACCTTGCGGTCTGACTCTCTCTATGCCAGACCTTGCAATTTGGAGTTATAACCAAGCTGCCCGAGCCATATTTCTTGTAAACGTTATAAGAACAATCAATATCCTCAAGAACGTTATAGCCCTTGCTTTCAGGGAAGGCATATTCTTCATATACTTCTCTGCGGAAACAGTTATTGAAGCCTGGAATCCACTGCGCGTCGCGGATTGGTCGTTTAATCTCGGGACTTGATGTAGAGCCATAAGGTCCTGTGACTCTGAATCTGTGGTCTTCTGGAATAGGAAGGAAAAACATTTTGAGGATAAATGTTGCAATCTTTGATTTTGTGAAGTGGCGCGCAGCTCCTGCCTGCACATCCATACCGCCGAGACCCATTAACTCGGGGTGCTCATTGAATTCTTTAACAAGATTCTTCATATATCCTGACATGTAATCCATATCATCTCCAGATATAAGAATTAGTTTATATTTCTTCTTTGCAAGCTGAACCCCTATGTTCTCGGCTCTGCTTGACGAAGGTTGTTTAGAAAATACATACTTTATAGAACAGTGTTTTGCATATTTCTTTATGACTTCTCTTGTCTTTCCATCTTTGCTTTGATCCACTATGAAAACTTGCCCTGGAACATTCTTGCTTTTAATCAGAACGCGGAGCGTACGGTCTACATCTTCTGCACGATTATATGTTGGAATAACTAATGCAACATCATTTGGCGTTAACATCTGTTTCTTTTGCGTTCTATCTTTAAAAATACTCCTATGTGTTGATATAAGATGTAGGGTCTGCAATTCCGGCCCACTTAAAACCTGCTTGTCTAAGACGACAGGCGAGGCAAGTACCACAATGTAGATGCGTAGATTGATAACAACTCCAAGTCTGGACAAGATCAATGCCAAGCTCTGAGGCGAGCGCGATAATTTCTTCCTTGTCATGAGCTATTAAGGGAGCGTGAATCTGAGAAGGTTGCATGCACCCTATTGACGCAAGTGCATTTATGCGATTCAGAAATTCTTGTGTTGTGTCGGGAAAGCTTTCTGCACCTTCATTCTTGAAACCGATGAAGATATCTGGCACTCCTTTTTCTGGCTGTGTGTGTGCCAAAGATTCGGATAGTGATAGCGCATAGGAAAGAAAAATAGTATTTCTTGCTGGCACGTAGAAGCGAGTGCCTTCTGCCTGCGTGTCGCTTAACTCCTCTGGAGCTAGCTTCTTTACATAGCCTTCCTTATTAATCAAAGAGAATGAAAGCTTTCCAAGTTCAGGCAGCTTGATTTCGTAAAACAATGCATTGAGCGCTTGCGCGCATTTTATTGAGCATTGGCGCTCGTGAATCAGAGATTTTTGCGAGTAGTCGAAAAAGAGCATTACTAAATCATCGTAAGAGAGTTTTTTCTTGACGTAGTGTGCAGTCGTTACACTATCAATGCCTCCTGAGCAGAGAACTATGGCTCGCCTTACCATCTAGAAATAAAGTTCATAAGGTTTATAAGTTTCTATCCACCAGAGTATATATGGTTAAAAAGAAAGCAGTTGAAGTCAAGAAGGGAGAGTATATGGTTATTGGAGGAGAAGAGTTGGAAGTTACAGAAGTTGAGGTTTCAGATATTGGTAAACAGGGGACAAAAAAAGTGCGTATTGTTGCTAAGAAGAAAAGCGGAGAGAGTGTTGCGATTATCAGACCTGAAGATTATCCTCTGGAGACGAAGGATGAGAAGAAGTGAGGCACACACCATTCTGAAGTAAATTGTTTTTCAGCCTTTACGTACTGCAAGGGCATACCCCTCCCAGGACTCGGTTTCCCATTCCCCTTCCATATGTAACAAAGACTTGAATGTATGTTTCTTTGGATTCATTTTCTCGCTCAAAAGCAAATCTGTTTTTTCCGGCTGGTTTATTTTATCTACATTAACACCTGATATTGCAAGTCCTCTTTTTCCTTCATACGCTATTTTCGCGAAAAGTTCTGCTCCTTCTGGCGTGAAAATTGTTATTGCAAGACCATCACGTACAAAGCTTTCAAGTGTGTGCTCTCCGAGTGTATATCTCCCACGCGGTACAAAGTGCAATCCTTGTTCTGAAGGAGCAGTATATATTCCATGAGCGTTTTTATTCCAGAATGGAACGTCCTGAATTTCCATGTCTGTGTTTAATTCTCCCTCATTCATTGGTCTTTGTACCAATACGCCTGAAAGACTCTTGTCCTTCTCGAATGAGTTTTTAGGAATCCAGAGAAGTCTCTCGTAAGCAATTGCATTATCGGCAAAATGAGCACTTTCTGAATATTAAACCAGTCTTTCCCACCTTTCAGAAGCGCGTATAAAGCCAAAGCATACTCTATGCCTCGCACAGGGCGCAATTTTGGATTATTATTGATTGCTTTAAAACATGTCGTATGCGTCCCTTCAAATAATTCGTTGACAAAACGTATTTTACGCTTGCCATATTGCAAAGGGAGCCAGCCTGCACCTGATTTTCTTTCATAAGGCAATATGCTTATTCTTTTCATATCTTTTGCATTGGGCGAGCGTATTTAAATCTTTCGATTATATTGTTACTTCATAATAGTAATTTAGTGAGTTTAGAGTAAGCGAAATGTTTATAAATATGAACACTTGTTCAATAAAATGAACAGGAGTACAGATAGATTTACAAAAACGGAAGAAGAAATAGTAGAGTTCTTATTTGTACATCCAACACGCTCTTTCAGAGGAAGGGCGCTGGCGAAGCTGTTAAAAAAACCTGCTTCTGGCATCATCCAAAGTGCACGGAAACTTGAAAAGAAAGAATTAGTGGCGATACGCAAAGATTTTACCTTGTCTATTAAGCTGAATCGGGAGAATAAGCACACGTTTGTCCTAAAGAGAATATATAATCTTGCATCACTGTACAAGACAGAGTTCGTGAAATGTTTGTCTGATCTGTTTCCAGGAGCAGCTCTTGTGCTCTTTGGAAGTTATTCACACGGAGAAGATACGGAAGATTCTGATATTGACCTAGCGATTATAGGATATCCAGAACGACATATAGATAGCGCCTTGATTCCCTATGAGAAGAAGTTAGAAAGAAAAATACAGTTGCACTTTTTTAAGAGCATGAAAGATGCGCATGAAAACTTAAGAGAAAACATTATTAACGGCGTTGTGCTGGAAGGTGCGCTGAAACTATGAGAACCTTTAAGGAATTTGTGGGGCAAGGCATAGTAAAGAGAAGAAAAAAAGACGAGGCAAGAGCAAGAAGTCTTGTTGAAAGTGCAGAGAAACGAAAGAATGTCATGGAGAAATATCTACCGCTTAATCAGGAAACGGCAGTACATATCATTGAAGAGTCGTATGATGTGATGCGCGAACTGCTTGAGGCGAAATTGAGCAAGGAAGGATATAAGAGCTACAACCATGAGGCCGTCATTGCATACTTGGCAGAGCTTGGCTTCTCGCAAGAAGAAATTCTTTTCGCTGACAGGCTACGAGAAGTAAGACATGGAACAAAATATTACGGAAAAAACGTCAGTATGGAGTATGCACAGAAAGTAAAAGATTTTTTAGAGAGCATTTATGAAAAATTAAAGGAAGTAGCATCGCCGTGATAGACATCATCATAACGTCATACAATGAGCCAAAATCTACAATCAGGGCAGTAAAAGTTTTCTTAAAGAGCAAGCGTAAAGACCTGCGTGTGACTGTCGTGGACCCATTTTCTGAAGTCGAAGAAATCTTGAGAAAAGAAATTAAGGATAAAAGATTCGCATTTTATCCTGACCCTGGCGAAGGGAAGAGCTATGCTCTAAACTTACTTATGCAAGAATATGCGTCTTTGAATAAAGATGATATTTTTATTTTTACCGATGGAGACGTGTATGTTTCTGACAATACAGTTAAAGAAATAGAAAAACCATTTGGTGATGCAAAAATCGGATGCGTGACAGGAAAACCGGTTGCAGTTGATTCTGCTGATACAAAGTACGGCTACTGGGCACACGTTGCGTTTCTAGGCATTGACAGAGCAAGAAGAGAGTTTTCAAAGAGAAAGGAGTTCTTTGAATGTTCAGGATATCTGTTTGCCATTCGTAAAGGAGTTCTTTTAGATTTCCCATTGGAAGCGAGTGAGGATAGTATTATCCCCTATCTTTTCTGGAAGAAAGGATACAAAATAAAATACGCGCCTGAAGCAGAGGTGTATGTTAAAAATCCGTCTACCTGGAAAGATTGGCTTGCGCAGAAAGTACGCAATGTAAAAGGTCATGAAAACCTGAACAAGATTGCGCCAGATATGCTGCGCACCAAATCGCTCTGGAATGAAGTTAAATGGGGAGCTTTCTTTGCGCTGCGGCAGCCGCGTACGTTAAAACAGGCGTGGTGGACGCTTGAGCTTTATGTTGCGCGATTGTATCTTTACTTTAGAGCATTCAGAGAATTAAGAAGCAAGAAAAAGTATGAAGATGGATGGCGGGGAGAGGCAGTTACAGAAACTACGAGGATGGGGTGACTATGTGCCTTCCAGCACTCGCTTCAGCACGGCTCTTTTTACTTCATCAAAGGGTGGAACAGACAAGACGAGCGGTGAAAGTTCGCTCAGCCAGATTTCTTTTTTATCTGAGAGTGCCTCAACAAAAGCCTTGTGTGTCCAGCTTTTCTTGTAGTACTTTAATTTTTCTTCAGCGAGATTTTTATCGAACGATATACCATTGTTGAGCAGAAAGAAAAGGTCGTAGATGTCTCGAGCTTTATTGCGCGTCATTATTGCACGAATCTTCTCCGCAAAAATCTCTTTTTGCTGCATTACTACTACGTCAAAAGCCGGAATCTCTTCGAGGTGGCGCCCAAGTGTCTTTATTTCGGGAGCGAGGAGTACCTGCTCTCGTAAACTGATGTCTATGATAAGCTTGCATAGGCTATTTTTAATACCTATATACAACGGACCTTTGAGTCTGATCGTTATTTTTAATCCATCTGTATACTCTTCTGTTTCTATTTCATATTCTATCTTAAAGCGCTTTAGTCCATCTTCGATTTTTTTCAGATATATCTTCTCCTTTGAGCTAAAATCTAGGTCTTCTGAGAATCTAGGCATACCAAAGCATTTGCTGAGTGCCGTTCCTCCTTTAAAAATGAGTTCATCTCCGTAGCTTTGGTAGATAATAAACAGAAGAACAGTCTGAAAATAATCTTTCTCTGTATGTCCGATGTTCTGAATATTTCTCGTTTTTGCATAGTCTTCAAGCTCTTTCCGAGTAATCATGTCTTTACCTTCCATTTTGCGTTGCTCGTTGTCTGCTTCTTTGAGAAAGGGTTAAGAGGCATATAATTGGTATCCAACGTGAAATGCATTGAAATGTCAATATTCCGTACCTTTTCTAAGAGATAGCCAACGCGCTTGATAACGGATTGTTTTTTTACTCTTCGCAAATATTCAACGATCTTTTCTTTTGAGATCTCTGCTTTTTCAAATACTTTGACAATCTCGTCAAAATTTCCCATTAGTTTATAGCGCAGAAAGCAGTCGATAAGGAGTTTTTCAGGTTCAACGAGAAAAAGTTCTCCATAGTCTGTATTAAACTTTGTATATCCGTAAAACTCCTTGATGGGAATAAACACTATTTTGTAGGTATTGAACAAAACAGGATGTATCTTTCTTGTTGTTGCGACATGCACGATATGCAAGAGTTGCTCAGTATATCCCAAAAACGATGAAGCTGACCAGAATGAGATATAGGACGGCGTTGAGATATGGCTTGCGATGGAATACGCATTGTCTTTTGTTGTATAAACGTTCTTGGTAACTCTCTGAATAAGACCTCTCTTTTTTAATCGATGTAGCACTTGTTTCGCATATTTCCTTGAAGAAACAAGTCTGCTGACATCTGAGAGTGTGAATACAGTCTTTGCGTCAAGCGCTTTTAAGAGTGCAGTGGAATTCATCTTTTTTAATATTATCTATGGTATATAAGGTTATCTATTTTGATAACTTTAAGGTAAACTTATAGTATACTATGATCCTTTGTGAACTGCGGAGTAAGAAAAAGTATCAAGATGGATGGAGAAGGCAGGCGACGACAGAGACTATGAGGATGGAATGACTAGACTATCTTTGCATGAGGCAAGCCACGAAAGTCATTATCTTGGGTTATAAGTATCGCTTCTTGCTGAAGTGAGGTGGAATATATCAGCGCATCTGCAGCCCCTAGACCATGTTTTAATGATAGAACGACTGCTCTTTCTGCGATTTGCTCTTCAACTGGAATAAACAATGTTTTTTCCTTTAAAAAATCAAAGACTTTTTGTTGATGTTCTTGAGTAAGATTGCTGCTTTTAATCTTCTTCTTTATCTCAAACAAAGAAATGGCAGATAGCAGAAAAGTTTCCTCTTTCTCAATGATTTCTTTATGGCGACCGTCTAAAAAATACGCGAGCCAGAGCGCTGAATCGAGAAGCTTAGAAACGGTCACTCTCATCTCTGACATCTTTCAGAAACTCCTTTTTATCCTTTTCAGTGAGATATTTTCCAAGATACCCTGCCATAGACTTGTGCTTTGTTCGGGCGATTGCTATCTTATTAATAGTTTCATCATATGACGATGCCAGAAACTCTGACTTTAATTGTTGCAGTAGACGCAGTGTCTGTTCAGAGACTTGTATCGTAGTAACCATAGATTATATAAATATAGATTATATATAAATGTTTCGTCCGGTGGCACTTACAAGATGCAGAGCAATTTACATCTGCGAGAGAATTGTGTATTAAGATATCTTTATTTTCTCGGGAAAGAAATCAAGACCGTAATCTTCGATGATTTGGATAAGCTCATAATCTTTTATAAGTGAAAAGCGATTTCTTAGCTCAATAACAAATTGTTGAAGCTCTTTTGCGTCATGGGGTTGTAATTCGATATCAAGATTCCAGCGACCGAGAAGTTTCACGTGCGCCAAAATTCCCACATGTTGACTGAGAAAAAGAAAAAGATCTTTTTCCTGTTTAATATATGCGTGATCATAAGCAATAAGAATTTTATAGGAAAGGCGTTTGAAGTGTTTAAAATCTACCATCATATGATACCCTTTAATAATACCTTTCTTCTCAAGTTGTTGAATCCTGTATTTCACAGCATTTCTCGTAAGATTAATCTTCCTTCCCATTTCTTCATAAGAAAGGCGCGAGTTCCCTTTTATCATACGCAAAATTTTTATATCTTGAGCACTAATTGTCTCTGGAGGTTCTTGCCTAAACATTGGAACTTGCCTTTTCAGTAAAGATTTTTCAGAAAAATATCCATATGAAAACATATTAAGAGAAATCATAGGAAAGACTTCATAACTATATACAATATCATTATAATCTTGCAGTATTTTAATAAGGACTTTTTGGAATTCATCCGCATTACGCGCCCAAATATCTGCAATAACATCAAAACTACCTGAAATAAATCCAACCCAAAACGTAGGATATTCGTTAAAAAGTGTCTGTGCAAAACTTGTATAAGATTTCGAAGAAATATTTTTCAGTTTAATATGTATGCGAAAGAGAGAATAATTAAGTTTTCCGAGATTGATTATTGTAAAGAATGAATAGATGGTTTTTTGCTCAATCAATTTTCTCAGACGATAATCTGCAACTTGTTTGCTAATAAGTGCTTTTTTTGCGATCTCGCTCAACAAGGCATTTGGATTATTATCTAAAACAGCCAAAACACGTTTATCTTTAAGGTCCATCTTTGGTAGCCCCATAATAGCATTTTAGGCAATTATAAGTATATAAATATTGCCATTAGTCAAATTATCCTAAAGAAAGTTTTATCTAATGATTACATCGTAAACCTTTTATGGATAACATGCTTAAAGAATACGCAGGCAAACAATGGACAGACTGGCACTGGCAGCAGCGCAACTCTATCTCGGGTGTTGAGTCCGTCAAAAAATATTTTACGCAGATTACACTGAAGTATCTAGATAAATTGTTCACTCCTTCACAGGATAGAATAAAGTTTCAAGTAACGCCATATATGCTCTCGCAAATTCCACAAGCTATATCACAAGAGCAATTAGAGAGAAATCCGTGGTTCTTGCAATTCTTCCCTCAAGGAGAGCTGTATAAAGAAGGACACGATGCTTATGATGGTACTGATAACTGGGAAAGTCGCGAAGAATTTCCTACGAGCAACATTCATCATAAATATACGAATCGGGCACTTGTGCGCTTCCGCAATTGCTTAGCGTATTGTAATTATTGTTTTGAGTCAATGGGCATACTAGAAAAGAACCCTGCCCCAGAGAAATTATTTCAACGAGCTGAATGGCAAAGCTCTCTCGATTATATTGCACATCATTCCGAAATTGAAGAAGTTATTTTAAGCGGGGGGGAGCCGCTATTACTCTCAGATTCAAAACTTGATAAGGTTCTAAAGGACATTGACGGAATTCAGGACGAAAGTGGAAAAAAGAAAGTGCGCTTTAAGCGCATTCACACACGAGTTTTGACGCATAATCCTTATCGTGTTACAGAAGATCTTGTTTCATTGCTTGCACGCTATCAGGTAAATGAAGTCGCATTTCATGTTACCCATCCTGATGAGATAACTCCAGAATTTATAGATGCAGTAGGTAAGGTTCGAGAATTTGGAGGAAGACATGCTCCATTGTTAGCTGCACAAACCCCCCTTGTTGCAGGCATTAATGACAATGCAAACATATTATGGGAGTTATTCGCTCGCTTATTTGAAAATAATATTAAGCCGTATTATTTGTTACACACCATGCCGCACACACCATTTGCGAATCAGCAACGCGTGTCTGTACGCGATGGAGTCTGTTTGATGAAACAACTCAAGAGACACAAATCAAATATTGCAATTCCAGAATATGTGATTGTGCATTACGACGGCAAGCAGACAGTTCCTCTTGAATTAGAGGGTACACCTGAGTTTCAATATACTCGAGATAGCAGAGGGAATCCTATTGTCAGATTCAAGAATTGGAGATGCAACTGGATGGAATACCCAGATGCATCATGAATATGAATCCTTTAAAGATATTTCCTGGGTTTGCGAAGACCGGAGACACGGGAAGAGCGCTTCAATTGTATATTGACTACTAAGAAATATTCAGAACTTCCATTATCTTTCTCTCCAGCTCTTCCATCGTTGAAACAATCGGCATGCTCGCAATCAAAATAGAAGAAAGATATTCAAATCCTTCTTCTGCACTTTCATCTGTCTTCAAACCAATGGCAGGAATGCCTTTTGCATACGCATATCCTAATTCCCATGCAGTTCCAGCGCCCACATGCAGACCATCAAGAGAAGCAATAACAAGAACAACGTCTTTGAATCCGTCAGTGATGTCTCCTTTGAAAATGCGAGGAGCATCTTTCATACTCTTTGCAAAGCCGACATCTCTGTGAGGGAGAAATGTTTGCAAGCCGAGGCGTTTGCAAAGCGCGTCAATTGCTTTTAATTGTGCTCTCTCTATATCTGTCCAGATTTTTCCGGCGATGTAGACTTTTTTTTGTTTTGGCATACGGATTAAGAGATGAGATGTATTTTAAGGTTTACGTTCCGGAGAGGGCAGTGCATCCATCACTCTTCCCAGAACGTCATTTACTGTCAGATTTCTTTTCTCATAGGCTCTTACCCCATTTACGAGCAACTCGGAGGCTAATGAAATTTGAGAGGTAATCTGCGCCGCGTAGTATTTTTCTATTTTAGATAATGGGTGTTTGGCATGCAAAGCAGACAAAACAAATTGAGAATAGCCACAAAACTCTGCAATTCCTTTTCTGTTGAAGCGCACCATTTCATAGTTTATTAGAGCTATATCATACAATTCTTGAAGCGCTGCGCTTGAAGCAAGAACAACGTTGTGAGCGTGCTCAGGAGAGCGAGCCTCCAGAAAATTATCTATAGATTTCTTAAATTCGGCGAGCTTGAACGACAGGTCGTTAATTTGCACTGGCTCTTCTTCCAATATAATATCCATCGGGCAAAGAGATTTTATAGATATAAATATCTTATGTATAGTGAAAGACGTAAGTAATTAATTAATATTGTATGTCTTTCCCTTGATAGCCAACGACTAATCGCTCAATTTTTAAAGTCCTTGGCTATAACTATAGATTAATATAAATCTTTCTCCGAAGAATGTTTCACAAGGAAGCGAACGTAAACTCCTACATTTGGCTCAGAATGGAGCGATTAATCTGTTTAGCCATAGAAGAATTTTTCGTCACGCTCAGTTTTATCTCTCTCTTTTTATTTACAATATCTGAAAGGTCTTTGAGATTGAAGTGTTCAAGACTCTTAGATTTTTTAAAAAACACATCTAGTGCATTTATAAGTTCAAGAGGATATCGTGTTTGAACAACCAAATCCCCATATGTCCCTACATAATATTCTTTATCAAACGATGAACTTGAAGGAGCAACACTTGTAATAATTCCTATACTCTTGTAAAATTTTATAACTGCTTTATCTAGAGAAGTATTACCTATACACAAAACATACGATTTTATCTCTTTTTCTTTGAGTTGTTCCATAACTTCTCTTTCTCTATCTGGATACAACGCCCCCTCCCAGGGATGCATCCCTTGCCAGACATTAAGCGTCGTTCCATTTTTAACCAATTTCTTAAACCAGCTATCAATCAAATCTTCCCAGAATTTCATCATCGAACCAAGAGAATCAAACGTGAACACAGAAACTTCCTCGCCAATCGCATCAAAACTTATCGGCTTATTTTTCTTTTGATGAACCTGCTCGTACAAAGCATCCAGAGTCCGTTTCGCTCGTGTTATCCATTCTTTATTGATCAAAAAAGCATTCTCTTCCTTCAAAAGCACTCCTTCTTCGACAAGTTCAAGCACTGCCTTACGCACTGCTTGAAAAGTCACCGCCTTTCCATATCTCTTTCGGATAAAGTTCGTCAATTCTATCAACTTCAAAGGATATTCCCTACTCAAGAGAGTAAAAACTAGGTTTTTCACTCCTTCCTTATTCCCCAAAGGCAGACTTATCTGTAAGGACATTAAACTAAGAGGTTAAACCAAGTTATTAAACTTTTTGGTTTAATCTACATTGAACCAAACTTATATCATACTTTAAAGTTGTTACTATATTATGACAACAGAAAATACAACTCCGGAGGATGAGCGAGTAATCGTTATTGCAGGTATCAATGGCGATATTGGTAAAGAACTAGCACAGCGGCTGATGGAGCATGGAAAACTGTATGGAATATCGCGAAGTGCAAAGAAATCAGGTCTTGAATATACTCATATTCAAGCAGACTTCCTTAAGCCTGAAGAACTCGCTTTTGCTTTTGAAAGCGTAACACCTGCAAAAGAACTTATCTATCTTCATCTCATAGGAGTATTTCGCTTTGAAGATAGAAATCACCCGATTGTTGATAGAGATAAGGATGGGATAGACGATGAAACTTTCACAACAAATGTTACCACGTTTAGGAACGTCAAGCAGTCTTTATCTAATTATCTTGCACAGAATCCCTCATCTAGATTGAGAATTATAGGAGTAGGCTCTTCTTCAGACCTCTATGACTTACCCTTTTGGCGTTCATTTACTCATTCTAAAAACGAGCTGCGAAAAGAATTTCGACTCATCTACGGTAATCCTCAAACATATGGGCGCGTTAGTGCCCTAACAATAAATGTCAGTACCGTTTCAGGAAAACAGCTTTCAACAGAACGCCCCTACATCTCAAGAGAGTTCTGCCTTTCTCCGCAAGAAGTAGCAGAACAATCTATGCCTTACATTCTTGATACCAAACCCAGTTTCCTAGAAATTTCTCTCATCAAGCCACATCCTTCTTTCACAGATCCAGAGTTCCTAGAGTTAGAAAACGTCAGACAAAGATGGTACAAAGATATGTATTTAGATTCAGCGAACCAAAAAATGAAAGGAGGCAACACACAATGAAAGAATTATTAAAAAGCAGACTTGAAGGAGCCGTAGGTGCTATCGTAACTGTGACCTTATTGGCAGGAGGAGTATTCTCTTTGTTCAACACTACAGCGAGTAAACCTCTATCTTGGACTGAAAAAGACCTTGAAATGTATGCAGGTGAAGTTCTTATCCCCAATACTAAAAATGGAAAATCCAAAATAGACTATTCAGGCATACTTTATGACTTGGACTACGATGGAAAAGTTGATATGGTTGCACATAACAGTTGGGTTGAGATGATTGCTGAAGGATATGAAGAAAGAGTAACACAGAGATCAAAATCCGAAGGTTGGATGATAGGTAAATTCGAAACTTTAGATGAAAGAACAAGAGAAGACCTAACAAAAGTATACACTACACAGAAAGACTTTCAAAGAAACTATCTAATTTCTAAAGGGCTTTATTCAACAAATACCGCAAGATAAAAAATAGATTAAATTATTATTATTTTTATTTTCTTCTCCAGCTCTTCCATCGTTGAAACAATCGGCATGCTCGCAATCAAAATAGAAGAAAGATATTCAAATCCTTCTTCTGCACTTTCATCTGTTTTCAATCCAATTGCAGGAATCCCGCGCGCATACGCATATCCCAGTTCCCATGCAGTTCCTGCGCCGACATGGAGTCCATCGAGCGAGGCGATAACAAGAGAAACATCTTTGAATCCGTCAGTGATGTCTCCTTTGAAAATGCGAGGAGCATCTTTCATACTCTTTGCAAAGCCGACATCTCTGTGAGGGAGAAATGTTTGCAACCCTAGCTTTTTACAGAGCTTGTCAATTGCCTCTAACTGTGCTCTTTCTGCATCTGTCCATATTTTCCCTGCGATGTAGACTTTATGCTTTTCTTTCATCTTTAAACTAATAGCTTTATGCATCCTCGCCTTTCTCAGTGCAGTCCTGATTTGAAGAATCCACATCATCTTTTTTTTCGTCAAAGCATTTGTCAAGCATGTCTTTGTTTAATCTGATAGACTTGTCACATTCCTGCTTTAAATGCCATGAAAGGCTTTGTTTAAAATATGCATTTTCTACACTTTTTCCTTTCTCCTGTACGACTTGGACGGCTGGCACAAAATCTCCATCTCCAGAAACAAGAATTGCAATATCAAACACATTCTCGTAAGCCCCCTTAACCATATCAACGGCGATATGAATGTCGTCGCCCTTAATAACGTAATAAAACTTGTTCGTTCCCTTAATTTTTCTTTTTTGCAGTCTGCTTAAGATAAGCTTTACTCTTTCTGTTGCTCTAAGTTTTTCAAAAAATTTCTGTTGCTTTGTATATGCTTTGGGATTTGCAGTATAATCTAAAGGGGCGTTATAATAAAAAATTCTTAATAAATCTCTCTCTTCTGCAAGAAGTCTTCCAAATTTCAAGAAGTTGAAGTTGGTTAAACTTTTTTGATCGCCATAAATGCCTTTTAGACCATAGTAAAAGTTACTTCCATCGATAAATAAAACAACTTTTTTCATTCAAGCTTAATAAGGAATGGTATTATAAATATTTATGTGCTAATAATTGAAAGCCCGGTCTTACCGAAGCAATACCGGGGAGTATATGATTATGACTTGTTTTTGAAGCTTAAAAATCTTTCTGTAGCTTCAGAAATCCGCCTAATTTATCGTCCTTGCCATTAAAGCCTTTCTGTGCTCGAAAGCCGAGGGTTGCAGATGGATACAGAAAGTTCTTTCAGTTTATGTGGGACAAATGTGCAGAAAGATAACCTCAAAGAGATTCTCTTGCCCTGCTTTTTCTGGCTTCTTCACGCGCCCAGACAGTTCCAGAGGAGATTATTCTAAGTTCGATTGGCTCGGGGATTTTGAACCTCTCTAGTTGCATGGCTTGTTCTGTCAGAGCATCATAATCTGGTGGAGTTACGCCAAATACAGATTCTACACTATTTACCCTATGGTAAGCAACTTCATCAGCAGTATTAAAGTGTTCTCCATGTACATAATTATAAACTGCTCCTGTGAGTTCACAAATAGAGAGATTTGATACCTGTGCACAACATCCATTGTGATTGCACCGGGGCAATGAATCATATGACACATCAAATCTGGACATCATGACATCCGCAAGCTCTTTACTTCCATAAACAACCGCTATGCGCGCTATTGCGCAAATAGGATAACTATCGAAGAGTGAATTGATTTTGTGCTTTCGCTCATTTTTAGGAGTCTCAATAATATTCTGATAAATAGCTGCTAAATCTGGAGATATTCTTCTCCCCCTCGAATTATTACAGAGTGTGCAAGATGCATGTCCAGATGCTGACATCATTAGAAAAATATAGGCAGGCTTTTAAAGTTTGTGGCAGCAGAAAAGTACATCTAAGATGATTACATAAGCATTAAAAATGCTCTCACCCTAAGAGATAAATGAACATTTGTATCATAAAACTCGGAGCAGACGGAGATGTGTTGAGAAAGTAATCCTCAAAAGTACACCGAAGCAGTAGTAAACAAGATTTTTAAAGAAACCCTCATTGAAATAAAGATGCATAAAAATTTTCCTTCTCTAGAAACCGAGGAAGAACTAAAACAAGTTTTTGTAGATTATGTCCAAGCTCACTCTACAGAGGCGGTGCATGGTTTAACTCCTTCCGATTTTTCACACAGTGTAAGTCATAGAATATACACTGAATGGTGCCTTGGTTGTAAAAATATAAATCATAACGGATACACGGGAGAGGCATATCAGAAATTTGTTGATGATGAAGTTCATCATGCCATTAAAAGAAGAAATCAGTCTACCGCCAGCAGAACATTAGGCGCCGCTTCTTATGAAGACTATCTTGCAATTCGTAAAAGAGTTCTTGGAGGATTGGTGAAAAAAGCAATGTATATGATTGATAAAAGTCCCCCATTTCAATTGAATAAAAATTTAAGGGACAGTCTTGAAAATTGGATTAGCCAATAATAATCCGCAAGCATTAAAAACCCTATTCTTTTTTGATAGGAATGAATATCTGTATCATAAAACTCGGAGCAGACGGAGATGTGCTTCGCACACTCCCCTTGGCAAAAGCGCTTTCTGACAAGTTTAAAGGAGTAGAAGTCACTTGGATTACAAAAGGAGATATTGCCACACTTCTTGAAGGACTTCCATATATCAAAAGAATTATCCAGCTAGAAGACATTGTAGAATTAGAAGATGAATCTTTTGATGCTCTTTATAATTTTGACACTGAAGAAGAAGCTCTTGAACTTGCTGAAGTATTGCAAGCAAAGAAAAAATATGGATTCCACGATGACGGAGGTTATCCTGCCTCTTACAATGTTGGAGGAGAATATTATATAAATACGATGTTTGACGACGAGCTAAAAAAGAGCAATACTAAAACTTATCAAGAGATGATGTTTGAGGTAGCAGAGATTCCTTACAAAAAAGAGCGTTGCGAAATCTCCTTAAGAAAAGAAGACAAAGTATATGCGCAGCAATTTCTCAATGAAAATAAATTGCAGGGAAAAAACGTCCTGGGCATTCACATGGGGGCTGGAACTAGATGGCCCTCGAAAGCTTGGCATCCCCAGAGAGTTTCAGAGTTTATTCATCTTGCAAAAGATAAAGGGTATGAAATCATTCTCTTTGGAGGTCCAAACGAAGCAGAAAAACACGCGCTCCTGCTTGAGCATCTTAAAAAAGAAAATACTACTATTTACCGAAATAATCCTGAGAATACAAAACGAGAATTCGCTGCGCTCGTCTCGATATGCAGAGTTCTTGTTTGTGCAGATAGCTTCTCACTACATGTCGCACTTGGATTAGGAGTACCAGCAGTTTCGCTGTTTTTCGTTACCAGCCCTGCAGAGGTAGAGACATATGAAATAGGGGAAAAGATTATCTCGTCAAGATTATATGATTTCTTTCCTGATAAAAGCGACCAGTATAATGAGGAACTTGTTAAGAGCATTTCTGCGGAAGAAGTGATGAAAGCTGTTGAACAAAAGTAAATCAGTCAATGTTATGGGCAATACATCCAAACATGAGTTTCCTGCCACTAATTATCCTGACGTTTTTGTAACGCTCCTTGATGAGACCGGCAATCTCTTTTTTTGTGTAATAATAATGTTTAGGACATTTCTGAGATATGAGGTAAGCTATATGTAAGTATCTTGTCAAGGAAACTTTCTTCTCAGAGAAGGTGAATATCACATATTTGCTATTAATTCTTTTCATTAATGTCCGAATCTCCTCCTTGGTGAGATAATCTAAGAACCCTAATCCTATGGTTATGTCTGCTTTCGGCAGATTTGTAAGTGTTGTATCGCCTTCAATAAATTCAATATTACTTGGGAGATATAGTTCTTTTTTCAATTTATTCGCACGTTGAATGGCACTTGAAGAGATATCTATGGCAATTATCTTCTTTGGCTTTATTTTTTGAAGAACATTAATCGCAAAATACCCTGAACCACAGCCAAGTTCTAGTATAGTCTTTCCTTTCCCTACCTTTTTTAACAATTCAAAACACATTGCCCTCCTAACTTTGAGAGGCTTCCTGAATTTTGAAGCGAGTGATTCAATAAATGAGACTTTCTTCGATTCTTCAAGCGAATCTTCCCATTCAATTATTTTATTATCCCAATAGTCTTTGCTGTTCATAAAAGTATTCGTAAAATGATGTAAACTCATGAGCTTTAAATAGTTTTTCTATGTCATTATGGATATTTCTTGTATATGGCAGACAGAGAGGGTTTCTCATTAGCAGATTGAACTTGTATTTTAGAGAAGTAATGTTTTTTGTTTGATAGAGTTGCCAAGGATGTATAAATAAAATTGCAGGCTTTCCCTGAGAGTTAAGATTGTGGATGAATCTAGAGGTACGGGAGCCGATAAGTGCAATGGATAATCCGCTACCTATGGGGAACTTGTTCAATAGAAACTTAAATGTGAGTTGCTTGGGTAATACTGGTGAGAATTTCTGTTTTCTTAGTGGAATGGCTGAAACAGGAATCTCACTAACTCTTCCATAACGGGAGATAAAATATTCATCATAAGACGAAGAAGAATAAGTGAATCCATGTTTTTCAAGGACTCTCATCGCATCCTTGCGGAGATAGATTAGAGGAGCACGAAAGCCCTTTGGCTTGAAGTCCCTTAGGAATTTCTTTGAAAGAAGCAGCTCTTTCTCCAGTATTTTATTGCTTTTTACAACTAAATGAGTATGTGTATGATACCCTATCTCGTGCCCGCGCTTCCTGATGCTTTTAATAATACTGGGATACCAGTCGTATATCTCTGCAACAATGAAGAAAGTTGCTTTTTGATTGTATTTATCAAGCAAGTCTAGTATGTCAAGAGTTGCCTTTTTTATATAACCATTATCAAATTTCTTCCTTTCTGCTGAGCTGAATTTCTTTATTTTAAGCGAGTCCTCATAGAAGTGAATCCATGATTCTAGGTCGATTGAGAAAATGTTTTTCATTATTCTTAAACTGTGTAATTAGTTATAATTTATTCATTTTTTTTCTATATATACTTTGCTGATAAAGAAATTGCCTAAAATTTCGCTATCTCCGCAGCAAGCTACGGAGTATTTCCCGCAAAATGTCAAGAATCTCTTGATTCTTGAGCACTGTCGAGAATCAAAAATTCATGATTCTCGAAGTTTTTCACTTCGTGACCAGCAATTTCTAATTTCAAACTGGCGCAGCAAGCTGCGGGGTATTACACCCAGTTTGAAATAAAGATAATTCCTAAACCTCGCTATTCGAACCGTAACAAGCTACGGAGTATTCCACTCAAAATGTAATAAAGGAAAAGGTTTTTTAAGCATCTTCTTGTACCCATTTGATGGAAGAGAGTCAGACTGGCGAAAACAATACCGTGCAGAGAGGTAAAACGCTCAAAAAGTATCTGAGCGAGAACATTCTTCTTTTTGGAGTAATAGTGCTCGCTATTCTTGTGCGCATCTACTTTTTCATTAAGGTTGGTGAACAGCCCATCTGGTGGGATGAGGGAGACTACCTTTCCATTGCAAAAATCTGGGCGCTTGATATGACAAGACCTGATTGGTACGCTCATTTCGTTGGATTGAGACCCCTTTTGTATCCATTTATCTTATTCTCTTTCTTTAAGGTTGGGCTCGGCGAGATGTCTATTCGGTTCTTTACTTTACTTCTTCCGAGTATTGGAGTAGTTTATCTCACATACCGCCTTGGAACATCAATGTACAACAAGATAGTTGGGTTTGCCGCTGCAACAATGATTAGCGTCTACTGGGTTGGTCTCTTTTACACTTACCGCATTCTGACCGATATTCCTTCACTCTTTTTTGGATTAGCATGTGTGTTCTTCTTCTGGGAATATTATGTGCAAAAGAACAAAACTTGGGGATTGTATGTTGCTATGTTCTTTGGAGTACTAGCTTTCTCCACCCGTTTCCCACTTGCTCTTGTTCCCATTTCAATTGCGTTATTCCTTCTTTTCACTAAAAAATTAGGTGTCATAAAAGACAAGTCTATCTGGAAGGGTCTGGGGCTTACTATCTTATTCCTTTGTCCCTATATTATTTATTTTATTATGAACAACTTTTATGCCCTCAAGTTCTACTTAGTATCTGGAGCAACTGTTGATGACGCTATTGAATGGTCTGTCCTAAAATTCTTTGCCACCCTTCCTTTTAGTTTTTGGATGATTGCATTCATTTTAGGGGTTATCTCATGTTATTCGCTTTTGCTATATGGGGACTTAATCTTCAAACAGAAAACAACGAAGTTTAATGCAGATGTATTTCTTTTCATATTCTTGCTAGTACATCTGTACTTCTACATTGCAGTAATCAGAGAATCAACGGACAGGTGGTTGCTAATGATGATGCCCATCATGTTTATTATTGCAGGAAAAGGTCTTCATTGGTCTTATACTCTTATTAAACCATATAGCAAAATAATTGCGATAATTGTTGTTGGAGTAATACTATTTGGCGGACTTTACCAGAATCTGACACATGTAAATAATTTAATTATGATTAAAAAAGATTCTTATAAAGAGATTAAGTTAGCAGGCGAGTGGCTTAAGGCAAATACCCCTCCTGATACGAAAGTGATTACCTCTTCTGTTGTTCAGAGTCAGTATTATTCAGAACGCTGGAATGAAGGACATGCAAATAAAGCCCATTATATGCCTCCTGAAACCAAATGTGTTGAAAATGGAGGTACTAACACAAACGAATCATGTCAAGCTCTTTCTGAAAAGCTTTTTGAACTTTCACGAAAGGAGTTCAATCCGGATTATTTCATCGTATCGGTGTTTGAACCTGTATTTACCCCTCAATGGGTTTATTCATATGGGCAGCGGAATAATCTAACTGTCGTGCAAGCATATTCTGCGCCAAATAACCCTCAACAAACTACTCTTATCCTATACAAACTCTGATTGTCATCGTTCATGCTTTGGCTTCAATTGTGATTGCTTGACTGGTTTGATGAGACCGACTATAACGCCTATTCCGTATGCAACATGTGTCGCAAAACCAATAATTATAAAAAGAGGAATAGTTAAAAAGTGCTTTGAACTTGTGGAAGCCGTGACCACTAGCACTCCATAAATTATGAGTGTTGCCAGATAGAAATAGAGGAAGAACTGATGAACTAAACCTAACCATGGTCCAAAGAGAAGCCAGATTACAAATATAGTTGGAATGAAGAATATCGGGCGCAAAGAAGTGTATGGAAATATTTTCATGAAATATCCTCGATGTAACCCAAAGCGAAAAGTCTGCCTGACATATCCTTCCCATCCTTTTCTCCTATGATGGTAAACTGCTATGTCTGGGTCGTAAAATATTCTCTTTCCTAATCTTAGAATGTCTGCACACAACTTTGTGTCCTCTCCTGGCCAAAAATGAGGGTAAAAACCATTTACTTCATTATAAGTCTTCTTATCAACAAATAGATTGCAGCTTGGAAGGTCATGGTACGGACCTGCCTTGCCGCGCTTATACCTTATGCTTGCCGGACCACTGAACAGATTTGAAGCCAACACTTCTCCACATACTGTCTGAAATGTTCCGTCTTTAGGAGGAGTAAGATTTGGTCCACCTACTGCTCCTGTGCTGCCAGAGGACTTGAAGTACTCTGCTGCACGCGATAACCAGTACTTATCCACAGGATATGCATCATCATCTATGAAAGAGAGAATGTTTCCCCTCGCTTTTCCTGCACCGATGTTTCTTTTTTCTGCAGGCTGAATATTTCCTGTAGGGAATATTTTCACTATTTTTCCAAATGGGTTTTTAGACTTCGAGAATCCTCTTGTTTCATGCATCCTCCCTGCTTTAGCAGGGAGTAATTTGGATTCTCGACAGTGCTCAAGAACCCCTGAACCTCCCCAGACTTTAGTCTGGGGTTCTTGACATAAAGGCTTATTGGGTAGCAAGATAATCTCGAAATCTTCATACTCCTGTTTAAGGAGGTGAGAGACAGTTTCATGAACATAATCGTCTATATGCTGGAAAGGAATAATGATAGATATCTTGTCCTTCTTTTCGCGTTTAATCATAGTAATGTATTATCCTGTCGCGATAGAATATTGCGGCGGTGTCTAGCATAACATAAAAGACGGATTTTAAGTTTATCGTGCTGCCAAATTTATAACGTATTGTGACAGGGGCTTCTATAATTCTCGCTCTCATCTTTCTTGCAATGACTAGCAGCTCTAAGTCAAATGCAAATCTCTTCACTGCTATTTTAGGGAATACCTTCTTTAGAATAGAATACTTGAAAAGCTTTAAGCCAACTTGAGTATCCTGAACATTAAGATTAAATAATAAATGATTAATTATCTGATATGTACGACTCATCAATCTGCGAGATATAGGGTAGTAAACACTGCTGTCTGGATGCCTCTTGCTCCCTATAACTATATCTGCTGAACTATCGTGCATAATCTTAAGAAAATCTCCCAGCTGATATGGATTAATGTCTCTGCCACTGTCTACAAATCCAACATATTCGCCCGAGACAAAACTAAAACCATATTTTATTGCATTGCCTTTTCCCTGATTTTGCTTGTAGCCCACGACCTTTATATTTTTTCCAGCTAGTTTAATCGCCTCATCAAAACACCCGTTGCTACTTCCATCATCGACAATAATTATTTCGTATGGCATCTTAAGCCTCGCAATGTTCTGCTCTGCTTCCTGAACGTTCTTCTGTATATCCTTGGCATTATACATGGGCATGATAATAGATAGTTTCACATTATGGAAATTTAGACATTGAATATAAACCTTTGGGATGCTTATTTACTATTGTGAAGTCCCGATATTATGGCTGGAGCAACGTGGTTATTTACTTAAAATAATTCAAGCAATCCTGAGTATCTGCGTGATGTCCCAAATGTTCCTTCCATGAATTTAAATCTTGTCCAGTTGGCAGTCTGCATTTCTCCGGCGTGCTACCAGAAGAACTATCCTCTTGAGCGGCTAGAAATCCAGAGCCATTAGACGAAGTCTTTAGAATAAACATTCCAAAAGTACCAACCAATAGCAATAATAAAATAACTATCGCTGCAATTGATTTAGCACTGATCTTAATAGATTCATTATTCTCGTCAGTCATTAATTTTAAAACCTACTTTCATTTTTCTTTTATGATTGAGCATTAAGGTAATTCCGACAATGCTTGATACTATTCCTATTGAGAAGAATGCTTTTTGGTAAGTCATTAAAAATGATGTAAATGCACTTAAACCCGCAATTCCTATAAATGGAAGAATACTAAGAAAATAATGGCTACAGCAAACAACCATCGATCCACCCGATATTGTACCTGACGTAGCAACACCGTGATTTAGAGTCGAATCATGTATTATAGAAGTGTATAATCCTATCTGGATTCCAAAACCCATAGCTAGAGGGATAAGCCAAGCCCACAATCTCTTAAATTCATATATAGCAAACCCGTAACTTTGAAAGATTGTAAGAATAGAAATGTAAAATGCTAATATTCCTAATCCAGCTAATATTCCGTAAATCGAGGTTCTAATATTAATTTCCATTTAGTTCATATCCTTATATACCGTATTATCACTGATGGTCTGTGTTGCATATTTTGCTTCTAATGCCAACTTTATTTCCTCTTTTGTTCTGCCTTCACTATAAAGTTGCTTTGCATAGAGAGCGTCTTCATAACATAATCCACATTCTGAAGCATGAGCATCCCACTCTCCACCATTGTTTACATCATCTAACATAAAACAGTCTATTAATCCTCTTACATGCAATCTGCCCCCGTGATTCGCAGCATCAGACATACATCCACAATTACAAGGCAAACCCGTTAATTTATCTCCTTCCATCTTAGCAAAAGAATACGCTTCTCTTATTCCAGGCTTTGTAAAAGCATAATCTGGAAGATTTAAAGGATTTGCATAGGCTGTCTTTATAACAAGAAAAATTCCAACTAAAGAAAATATAAGTATGCTTATCCATAAATAGTTATAATGATTTGCTTTCATTCTTTGCAACACTCCAGTAATTTTTTTATTCCAGAAAAAATGCTTTTCTTTTCTTGAGGTTTATATTCGACTGTATTCTTTGAGAAATACAATTCAGACTTATCCCCTAAGTTTAGTTTCCAGAACAAAGCATAAAGCTCTGCTGAATCCTCATACGCTTGCCTTGCCTCATCTGTCTTTTTTTCGTGTAGATATCTATTTCCGACTTCATACAATCTCATGCTAGAAGCAAGTAAATGCTTGCTCATGCACCATTTTTCACTATCATCATCTTTCTTAACAATTTTGGCAAGTAGTCTTTTCCTTAATTCCCTGCAGGTTTCTAATATCTCAAGAAATTTCTCATCTTTTGTTTTAACATAACTGAAAAATGAATGTTCTTCTAAACTTACGATATTCATGAGCGCTATGCTTAGGTCTTCTCCTATTGACAAATCTAATTCATTCTTCTCTTTTATCTTTGAAATTGTTGTGACAAAATTTTTAATTCTCATCTAAATATCCCCCAGAATAATAACGCATTAATCATTAACGCTCCAAAAGTAAAGGCAATGGTTTGATAATTAAATAATACTCTTCCTTCATTTCTTCTTTTCATTTCATTGCTAACAAAAAAAGCAGCAAACGAGACAACTACTCCAGAAAGCGTACCGAAGATTATCCTCTCCATTCCGAATATTCTATAAGTATTAGCCGGACCAAACAAACCTGCAAAATAGAAGCTTAACACAGTAAGGACAAAGGTGGCAACAGTCATACTACCAGCTCTTAGAAGTGCATTACCTCCTATGTTTCTCTTTTTCAAGATATTATTCAACCATAAAACAGAAGAAAAAATCATCGCTCCGACAAATACACCAACAATAGAATCATCCCATCCAAATGATCTCGTTACTCCAACTCCAACAATGGTGGCAGCAGTACAGAGAGGACAATGAGCCATTACTCTTGGTAGAATTGCAATTAGACTCAATAGAGAGATTAAGAATAGTCCCAACATCTTATATTTACGACTATTCTTTTTGATTTTCTTCTCTTGTTTGTTGTGCATATTTTCTTTTGTCATTTTTTTCTTGTGTCAAGAATTATGTTTGCTTACTTACGAACTAGATTAGGGGGATTGCGCAAACATAATTCTTGATGTTTTGAGATTGTAAAGTAAAAAAATAAATTTAAAAAGTAAAAAAATTTTTTATTAACATCCGCCAACCATTCCTCCCCCGCTTGATGTACTGGATGCAGCTACTTTTCCCTGAAGTCTTGCAGGAATTGTTCCATGCATCTCATAATTCATCTTCTCATTCTCTGACCAGCCAGAAGTATCCAACTGTCCGGAACTTCCAGCAACTGCGTTTCCAGAGATAGTTGATGCTTTATACATCAAAAAAACTACTGATAAAAACAGTAATCCTATGACCATCCACATCAACGTGCTTTTCTTTATTTCCATGTTATTTTTAGCATCCTCCGACCATTCCGCTAGATGCAGTTGATGCTGCCGTTCTAGCTGCTAATGCCGTGGTCTGTGCAGCCCCCGTTCCTATTGATGAGGCTTTAAACGTCAGGAATATTGTGGCTATCAATAATATTCCAATTACTATCCACAGCATAGTTTTTTTGTTGGTCTTTGCCATGCTCCTACCTCCTTTCACGCTTTCTTCTCTGTCTTCTTTCCTACTGTTTTGTTTTGCATTACAACAGTCCATTTTTGTTCTCCATTTGTTTAATTTATATGCTAAAGGGAATACAGAGATTTCTTTGAAATCTCTGTCCCGTTCAATTCTTACGAATTGAAGGAAAATAAATAAATAAATCCCACTTAGCAACCGCCAACCATCTGACTGCCTCCATTCGTTGCCGATGCTTGATTTTCTGCACCTCTGTAAATGTTTGAAGCAAGATTCACATAATCTGTGTAATCAATGCCATTTGCCTTCAATACTTCGGCTTTCTTTTCATGGATTCCTGGAAAGAACAATACTTTCCATTTAGCCATTTCATCAAGAATCTCTAAATCAGTCATATCAGGGTGTTTAATTAGCAGATATTTAGCTAATCCCCTCATAGCATAACTATGCGCACATCCACAAGCCCTTTCTCCATTGCTAAAGACAAGTGTTTCCGCACCGCAGCAATACTCGCATGCAATTGAGCTTCCAATCTTTATATAACGAGTCAAGGTTGAATTATCCAATTGCATATTTTCATATGCTGCCAGTTTCTGCATAGTTGCATCCGCCAATTGAGGATTGCTTGCGGAGACATCATTATATGATACTCCAAGCTCGCTCCCGTAAATATCGGGAGTTCCTTTTGGCATTACATCTAAAGCAGAAACAGTGCCTATTCCTGTAGCAACTGTGTTTACAGATATATTAGAATTACCTGCTCCGTAGATCTTTACTCCGCTATATATAAGTGCAATCGCAAGCACTGCAATGATAATATACTGGACGGTAGTCTCAGTGTTGGACTTCTCTCCTCCTTTCATGGTTTGATTTTCGTCTTCCATGACTTTTTTAGGAAAATGAATCTATATATGCGCTTTTGCGGAACTAGTTCCGCATTATGATTTATATAATCAAATAGTCAATCTATAACATGAATTTATTGAATAAAATTAGGCTAATCTTTACTAACGAACAAGAAAAGAAAGACAAAACAATAAAAGAGATTATTCAGATAGAAGAGTTGCCATCAAGACTAGATAGCAAGATAAATGAATTAAAAGCATTAAAAGAGCGACTTAAAGATGTAATATCTAAGAGAGTCTCTGATTTTGAAACTGAAGCTAATGAGAAAATAATATCTCTAAAGAATGTTGACATTTCCCAGAGAAAAGAGTATGATAGAATAAAGATTATTGTTGAAGAGAATCTTAACCTTTATATCTCACACTTAAAAAAAACAATTGACAATATAAAGTATGCGGAGAAGGAGGAGATAGAAGAATACATAAACAGACTCTTCCGCGCATTAAATGAATTTAATAGAATTTCTTCAATGCCGTTCGAAAAAGCAACAATTCTAATAGGGGATGAATTAAGCAGCACAAGAAAAATAGTAAGATCGTTTATTCAAGATATTAATAAAATTGTAGAAGATAACAATCTCATTTTTGAAAAGTGCAGACTATACTATGCTCTTAGTAATTTATTGTCTAAATCGAGACAACTAACTCTACTGCATGTTGAAACTGAAAGCAAGATAACTGAGATAACTGACACTTTAAAGAATTCTAGTATAGAACATGAATTATTAAAAAGTAAATTATCAGAAATAAGAGAAAAAGATGATTTTAAAAGAGATAATCAAGAAAAATTAGCCTATAGAAAGAGATTAGATTCCTTAGAGCAAGATATCCAGTCCATAAAGAGAGAATTAGATTTAAAATCGCTACTAAAGAAATTTCATCATGATAGGGTGATAGATCAATTAGTCCGTAACTATGTAAATGATTTTAGAAATGCTCTTAAAGAAGATAAAGAATTAAAAATTATGGACATAATAGACGGCAATAATGAAAAATACTTCTCTCAACTAAAAGAAATACAGGAAACTATAACTTCTTTGTGCCATTTTTCTCCCACTAAAACAGACAAAGAAATAACACTCCTTGAAGAGAAAATGAAAGAAAAGATTACATACATGCTTAGCTTGGAGAATAGTATGACAAACGAGATAAGAAGAAAAGAAAAATTGTCTATTAAGTTACAAAAAATAAATTCTGACTTAATGGAACAATCTAAATTTATATTTTAGTTGTTTATATTTTTATTTCAGCCATGACATCCAGCAACATTGTCTGTGCCCCAATAATCTTTAACCTTTTTTTCATAAATATCAGCGTGTTTTGAATTACAGAAAGATTTATCTCTTTTTACTCTGGTCCAATAAACCAAGACGACTCTTTCTATTCCTTCCTCTTTCTTTAATCTTTTCCTACAATATTCGCATCTTTTGATAAAAGGATCAGTAACAATCTCTTTCAAAGCAATAATTACTTCTTTAAACTTTTCCATATTATTATCTTTTAATAAGTTTATAACATTTAATATGCTCATAAATGCTTGACCACATCATACCAAAAGTAAAGGCAAAAATTAATTCTTCTAAAGGAACTCTTAATATCAAAATTCCAGATAAAGCTGATAGGTTCCAAAATCTTTCTACTGCATACGGATAAAGATTATTAAAGAAAATAAAGAACAAAAAGTATAAAACTAAAAACAAGGTTCCACCATAAACAATCTTTTTCTTTAAATCTGGTCTACAAAACATTGCAGCAATGCCTCCAACGAACATCGCCAGACTTGCAGAATATATTGGGTTTAGTTTTGTAAATAAGAATAGTGGGAGGAATACTATTACGGGAGAAAATAAGGATAAAAGATGATATTTGTGTCTCTGATGATGTTTCTCCCTAGAGTTCATTTTCTTATGCCTAGACTTAAAGATGGCTTCATAAATAATAGAGCCTATACCTCCAATTGCAAAACTAAAAATTAAACTCTCTATATCAAAACCCGTATTTGCTGCAAGATTAAATAAAGAAGGCGGATCCCAATATTTTGGAACGAATAGAGGCTCAGTTAAACCAAAGGGCATAGTTAAAGCACTGACTATGAGCATCTCTCTTCTACTTTTACTAAAAACAAATATAATTACCCAAATTACAAATAATATTAATGAAAATATTAACCATTCGTTAAATATTACCATAATTCTTTATTCCCTTATAGAGTTATATATCTTCGCAAAAAGCCATCCAGCAATCAAAGCTATGATAATAACTTCTATAGTTCCAAGTAATGCTCCACCAAGCGTTATTGGTCTTGTTATCTGACTGATATCAATTCCATGAAATATTGCTCCAAATAGATTTGTAGTGGCTTGCGGCGCAATTAAAATTAGCAAAGCACAAACTATAGAGATTATTCCGGCTACTGCTGCTAAACTTAACGATGCTCTTTTCACATTTAATTTTTCTGCCATTTTTTACCTCCTTTCACTTCTTTTGATAAGACTCTCTTCTTTAAAAATGTACGCAGCAAATTTCTATCCGTAGTTTCTTCAAAAGGATTTTCATTTTATTTACTCAATAACAATGCTTCCGTAGCCCATACCCATTGAACAGGCGAACCTGAAAGTTCCTTTCTTTGTTGGAGTAAAGTCGATTGTTTCACTAGGAGTTTTAGCATATTTTGAAACTCCTAAATCTTTTATATTGAAAGACCTTAAACAACCTGTAACGCTGGAATCAAGTGTGATGCTAACTGGTTGTCCTGCCTTAACTTTAATCTCGTTTGGATAGTAATTCAGATTTTTCTCACTGATAACTACCTTCTGCACTTCCCCTTGTAAAGCTTGGCTGCCTTCAGAAAAAACATTTCCATTTACAGTAGAACTTCCCCCTCTAAAAAGGAAAAATCCTCCTACAATTAAGATTAATAAAATCACTCCAATGTATAATATAGATTTTTTTATTTCCATTTATTTAATACCTCCTTTCATTATTTAAATTTTTTAGTTTGCAAACATACATATTTTTAGTAACTGTTACAATCGTGAAGCCGAGTATTCCTATAGAAGCTATTGATAATTCAAAACCGCCATAAGGCAAAAAAGATAAAGCTCCGGCGCCGATTCCAAAAACTGAAGCTAATCCAACGCCACAAGCAGCGCAGCCTGGAGCAAAAGCTGCTAAAAATAGACCAATGCCTCCAAATAAACCAACCCTTTTTCCATCAGTTCCTTGTCCTATTCTAATCTTATAGCCCACTAGACTAAATAATGCCCCAAATAGAATACTTATAACAATCAAACTAACGAAAGAATGAAACATGATAGTCTCTTTGAATCCAGCAAACAATATAAAGAAAAACTTAATTGTTTGAAAAAAGCCAAGAGTTGAATAAAATCCCGTTAGACTGCTCCAACTAGAGACCAATACATTTATTGAATAGAATGAAAATGCAATAATTATTGTAATTGCTAAATATTTCCAATTAGTAAAAACCTTTTTCCACGTGCTGAATATTTGTCTCAATTCCATTTTTTATCTCCTTTCAATAAAGTTTTTTATTCGAATTTCATCATATTCTTCAAGCACACCTATCTTACCTAGTTTTGTTATTGCAATTTTTGCGTCCATTCCTTTAAACGGTGCAACGTATACATAATCATAATTTGTAGCAAAAGATTCTAATTCTCCAATTAGATCATTTTCACATTGATAATCTTTGCAATTGTAGTTAATTATAACTCCTGCCTTGCCTCCTTCAACTCCATCGACATGCTCAAGCACATGTTTCTGAATTGCTATGGGCATTGGATCTTTTAAGATATGGGAAGAAGGATTTGATTCGATATGTCCGTCCATATCGGTTGGTGGAAGTCTTTCAATATTTGAAATTCCCCACGCAATCCCTGCGATTATTAAGCCAACAGCTATAACTAAGATGCTCCAATTTCTTACTTTCCTTATTGGCAATGGTTTCTTTTCCTTAGGCATATTTTCAGGATGCTTTGCTTTGTTATGCGCTGCTAGTCCTTCAGCATCCTTGAATGTTCTATCGCAAATCTCGCATCTTGTTTTATCTGCCATTATTTTTATCCTTAATCAATTTCTTTAAGTGAGTTATCTCTTTTTGATTTAGTTTTCTTTGCATTTTTGGATCTTTAGTTGATATTAGTATTTCTCTGTCTAAGTCAATTTCCCATTCTATTCCATTTATTGTATTTCCATATTTCTCTTACTAATTTCTTTTTGTTCTAAAAAATAAAAAAATAAAAATTAAATTTACGCTGCAAGTTCTGCATCGATTACTTGCTTAAATGCCGCATATGGTTGCGCACCGCTTAATGACTTACCATTGATTACAAAGTAAGGTGTTCCTTGTCCTCCAGCTGCTTGTCCATCTGCTAAGTCTTTTTGTACTTCGCTAGCATACTTGCCAGAATCAAGGCAACTGTCTATGTTATAACCAAGATCTTTAGCCCATTTCTTTAGTTCTGTTGCACCAAATTGTGCTGTTCCTTTTACAGGTCCTGTAATTGGGTCTCCCCCATCAAGCTTGTTGCCCTCCTGGAATATCTTATCATGCATTTTATAGTATGCTTCATCTCCACCCTTCTCTCTTACGCAATTAGCCGCTTCTGCTGCAGGCTCTGCGGCAGGATGAATACTAGACAGCGGAAAGTCCCTATACGCGAATTTTACCTTTCCTGTATCAATGTAGTCTTTCCTAATCTGGTTGAATGTTTCTGTCCAGAATTTTCTACAGAACGGACATTGATAATCACTAAACTCTATGATTGTTACAGGAGCATTTTTGTCCCCTAAAACAGGATCATCATCTACACTTGCAGTTACTTGCGATGGTTGTGACGGTGCTCCGGTAGGTTGCTGGTTATTGGCCACAGCATTGCCTGTTGTTGGATTATTGTTTCCTCCTAAAAAGAATACAAACCCTCCAACAATTAGCAAAGCTAAAAGTAGAAATGTGCTATACTTCCAAAGCGTATCTTTTCTTATTGTTAAAGTTGCTTCTTCGCTCATATTAACCTCCTTTCACTTCCCTGTGTTTCGTTTATACGATTTGACATAACAAAATGCCTAAAAAACAGCTTATAAGGGTATCGTAGAACCAGTTCTACAGCATGAAACTGGTTCTATTTTAGAAATATGATATTTGTCATTCCTCTTCTCTTTCTTTCGATAATCCCTACTTGTTCTAATTTGTCCAGAATCCTTGAGACTTTGGACTTAGGAAAGTTAAAATGTTTGACAATATTACTCTGGTAAACTCCTTTATCTTTATTTTCTTTGATGAAATAGAATACTTTCTTCTCCTCCGAATTTAATTTACTTATATCATATTTCTTCTGTTCAACTATCTTCTCTGCTTTTATCAATGACAGGTAAAAACCTAATCCGGCTAAAAATGCAACCATTAATTCAAGAGCCGAGATAATTTTCTCATGATCATTATGCTGTCCATTGGTCTTGCACGACTCTAGGGAACAGGAGCTATCTTTTTGTAATTTACAAAACTCTACACAATTTTCTAAACTTTGTTTGCTCAAAATATTGTTAAGATAAAAAAGACTAACTAAAACAATGATGCTTATTGCTATTATCGCTATCCCTAAATATCGCGGTTTCATGATTTTATGACTAATTCTTAATTAATAAAACCTTTCTTTGTGTGTATCTACTTATATCGAAGGAAATAAGTTTTCGTATCTTTCTTTTCCTATAGATTTGTAAAGTAACTAGCGTTGATAATAAAGAGAGATTTATTGATTTTTATTGTTTATCTTAAATAAACCATGCAATCCGCACCATCCTGTAAAGCTTTCTATTAAGGCAATCCATCCAACAACAATTATTATCCAGTTTATCCACTCTATACTTGTTCTCAAAGCCCATGGTCCAAGCCACCAGAAGGCCAATGCAAATCGCAGTACTCTATCAAGCATTCCTAAATTCTGTTTTACCATTTTTTATCACCTCCTTTCATATTTCTCAATTCTTTTACTAAATAGAAAATCAAGGCAACTCCCAATATTATGAGCAATACACCAGTATAAATGCCAGCATAGTTTCTCACAAGGTGATCCAATCCATCAATAATCATTACAATAGAGTACATAAAAGCAAGATAGTGCGCGAACTTCTTTTTCAAGAAAACAAGATAGATAAGAATAAGCGGAATTAAAAGAAGAGAGATATTAATTAACAAAAAATGAGTTATCCCATTATATACTGAGTCTATAAAACTCGCTTTTCCTAGAATTTCTTCACCTATATGCAAAATATGCGCGGCTATCAAAAAAGAAAAAATCCATAATACTCTTCTTCGTTTCATCTAATTACGCCTCCTACTTTCGGTTTGCCGTCTTGACAAGCCAGTAAATTCCTGCAATAATCAATGCGATAGTAAGCAGATATGTTATCCATCCGAGGAACATCATTCCAGACCCATATCCACTGTAGCCGTATCCTCCGTAGCCAGTCATCATCTGCATCATTCCCATCATGCCGTATCCGCCATAGCCCTGATTCAAAGAAGTGAATTGACTGTTATTGCCCATCATACCATATTGATAAAACTGCCCGTTATCTCCCATCATACCATACTGAACTGCAGAAACCAAGCTTAAAGCTGACAAAAGCAGAATGCCCAACGCAATACTTATTGTATATTTATTCATGCTTCACCTCCTTTCATTTTGAATTATCTATAATCCCCTTAATGGCATTTTCAACCTCTTCCGCCTCTTCTTTTCTTATTTCTTTAAAAAACTCGGACATTATTGTCGGTCTTATCCCAGCTATATTAACTTTTCCGCCTTCTTCAAAAACGTTAATTTTACAGGGCATGCACAATGAAATGAGCTTATTCTTATTTAAAAAGGCATGTGCATATTTCCCAGAGCAAATTTCAATAATTTTTAACGGCTCTTGTTCAAATCCATTCACAGCCAATCTTTCTTCGTATATCGTAAACATTGAATAAAGTCCAACCTCGAGATTCTACAGCCCGTAGTATCGATATAACTGCCTCATCAAACTTCTTTTCAGTTTCAACAATGTATATAAAATCTTCGATCTTCATTTCAATCCTCCTTTAGCACGACAACATTTGTCATGCCTCTCCGTTTTCGCTCAACTAAACCAGAGCCTTCAAGCTTATCTATGATACGAGTCATGCGCGCCTTACTGAATCTAGTCTTTTCAATTAAATCTGCCTGAAAAATCGCGTTATTTTCTTTGACAAGAGCATAAACTTGTTTTTCTTCTGGTCTGAATGAAGATAAATCTACTTTTCTCTCGATTTTCTTATCTTTAATCTTTTTAACCACTACTTTTTCATCTGGTTTGGAAAAGATTAAGAATAAGCTAAATATGACCAATACCCCAACAATACCTAGGGCAAGATAAGTTTGATAGTTTACAGAATCATACATCTCACATGACTTTACGTCCCCATGTTGTATAAAACAACTATTTCTTACCGAATCCATCAGTGTATTGTTAAATAAGAATACTAGAAATACAATTAAGATTGAAATGCCAAGCATTATCCATCCAACATTTTTATTCTCCATGTTATTATCTTTAATTCATAGATTATAAATCTAATCTATTTTTCTTCCTTTTGTTTAGACTTGGGATGAAGGCAGGAGTTCTTTTCATGTATTCTTTATATCTATTTCCAGATATTCTTAGCGATTCACGCTCTTCAGTCTTGGCAAGCCTTAAGTACATTATCAGAAGGATAGGAAACATTATTAGAGTCAGCAGAGTTGGCCACTGGAACAGGAAGCCAAGCATTATCATAATAAATCCTGCATATTGGGGATGTCTGACATAAGAGTAAGGACCGGATGTTGCAATATTACGTTTACGCTGAGCCTTGTACAAAACTCTCCAGGAGTTTACAAGTAATAAAAATCCAAAGGCGATAAGGGCAATGCTAAGAATATGAAACGGACTAAAATGCGGATCAAACTTCCATCCTAACAGGGTGTCCCATAAATGACCAGAGTTATGAGAGTATAAATCTAGATTAGGATATTTGCTACTAAGCCAACCAGAGAATAAGTAGATTGTTAAAGGAAAACCATACATTTCTGTGAACAGCGCCATGATAAAAGCGGAAAATGCTCCGAAAGAACGCCAGTCTCGTTTTGTCTTTGGCTTTGTAAAACTAAACGCAAAAATAAGAACTATTGCTACATTTAAGATAACCATCCACCATAACCCATAACCATAATTAAAAAGAGCCATTTTATTCGTTCACCTCAAACATTCTTCTATCGCTTAAATATTTAGCTATATTAATCTTTTTCATTTTTAATATCTCCCAGTTTAGATTCTACTCTTTTCAAAAGAACCGCGTTTGTGGCTACAATAATTGAAGACACTGACATTAACAAAGCAGATATTTCAGGTCTAAGAGAGATACCAAAAGAGGTATAAAAAGCTCCTGCTGCTACAGGTATTGCTAAGACATTATAAATTGCTGCCCAAAACAAATTCTGCTTCATTTTTCTTACTGTTGCTTTGCTTAAAATAATCGCTTTAACAATATCATACGGATCAGACTTCATAAGGACAATACTTCCTGTTTCAATTGCCACATCGGTTCCAGCACCTATTGCTATTCCTATATCTGATTGTGCGAGCGCAGGAGCATCATTGATTCCATCGCCAACCATTGCAACAAACTTTCCTTCTTCTTGTAATTTCTTTACATACTTTGCCTTGTCTTCTGGCAAAACTTCGCCAAATATTCTTTGTATTCCTAGCCCTTTGCCTACAGATTCTGCAACAATCTTATTATCTCCAGTAATCATCACAGTTTCAATGCCTAATTTATTCAATTCCTCTACTGCTCTTCTTGCATTTTCTTTTATCGTATCAGCAACAGCGACAACTCCGGCGATTTTCCCATTTAGAGCTATTAGACTTAGAGTTTTTCCTTCTCCTGCTAATCTCTCAAGAGTCTTTTTCTGAACTTTAGTATCAATTTTATTATCATTGAGCAATTTTTCCTTTCCAACTAAAACTGACTTTAATCCAATCTTTCCCTTCAAGCCGTGTCCGACAACAGATATAAAATTAGTCACTGACAATAATTTTAGTCGTTGTTCATTGGATTTTTCTATTATTGCTTTGGCTATTGGGTGATTTGAATTTGATTCAACGCTAGCCATGTATGCTAGAACATCCTTCTCAGAGAATCCATTAAAAGCAACAATATCTGTAACTTTTGGTTTTCCTTCTGTAAGAGTACCAGTTTTATCCAATACAATAGCATTTATTCTCGATGCATTTTCTAAAGTCGCTGCATCTTTAATAAGGATATTCTTTTTAGCTCCTATCCCTGTTCCAACAGCAACAGCAGTAGGCGTAGCCAAACCAAGTGCATCTGGACATGCAATAACTACTGCGGAAATTGCAAATGTTAATGCAGTAAGGAGCGTAGCACCTGCAAGAATATACCATCCAAAGAATGTTGCAAGACCAGCAACTATGGCCACAACAACTAACCATGCAGCAGCTTTGTCTGCAATTCTTTGTCCTGGAGCTTTAGAATTCTGCGCAGTTTCAACAAGTTTTATTATACTGGCTAAAACAGTCTCGCCTCCAACTTGCGTTGCTTTAAATTGAATTGTTCCTGTTTGATTTACTGATCCACCAATTACTTTGTCATTGAAAGATTTTGAGACTGGAATTGACTCGCCTGTAACAAGAGATTCATCAACTGCACTTTCCCCTTTTATTACAATACCATCAACGGGAACTTTATCTCCGGGGCGCAAGACAACAATGTCCCCTTCTATTATTTCAGAACTGTTGACTTCGATTTCTTTTCCATTCCTTATTACTTTTGACTTTGGCGGGATTAAATCAAATAAGGCCCGTAGTGCCTCAGAAGTTCCTCTTCTTGACCTCATTTCCATCCAATGTCCAAACAAAACAAAAGTCACCAATAAAGCAGATGCTTCATAAAACGTTTCCTGTGTTCCAATAAAAGTCAGTAACACACTAAAAATATATGCTGCTAAAACGCCTGTAGCTATTAATACGCTCATATTGAGCTTCTTTGCTTTCAATGAATAATACGTTCCTGTAATAAAGATTGAACCTGCCAAGAATACAACAGGAGTTGTAAGAACCAATAAAATCCAGTTTATAGGAAGAAACTCAGGAAATGGTATTTTTAATATATTTATTCCAACGGGAGAGAGAATAAAAATTGGAATTGATAAAAGTAAAGAGATAAAAAATCTTTTTTTCATATCTTTCTCCATTTGTTTTGCTATCTGTGGATTAGACATCTCTGCTTCATGGTCATGATGGCTCATTTTTGACATGTCAAGATTTGTCTTAAAATCTTGAGCACCTCGAAAACCAAAGGTTTTCTCAGTGTCATGGTCTTTATGGCTTACTGAATCATGAATTTTATACTCATACTGTTTTGCTTCGCTATCGCAACCGCAGCTGATGCAAAGCTTATTTGCTTCCTTAGTCATATCATGTTTAGAAGAATTAAGATTATGCATCTCATGATGTTCATGATTTGAATGATTCATGTGATTTTTCATTTTAATACAACATTATACTAAGCGAACTAACAATCAACAACCCAAGAATAATTAGGACAACTAATATAGTACTCCAAGATACTTTCTTTTTTTCTTCAATGACTTCATTGTTTGAAGAATTATTCTGACAGCAGTTCACCTTGCACCGCCTTTATGTTCTTTATGTTCAGTATGATTATTATCTGAATGCCCTCGCATCATCCATAAATGAAGACCAATCATAACAGTAATAGCAATTCCAGTAGCCCAATTTTTAGATAGCCCCAGAATAGGCAGAACTAAAATAAGTAAAAGCGCTCCTCCGCAAGCAAGAACCATCATCCACATATGGTTTGTATGATTATGACTCATTGTTTTCTTCTCCTTTTCTTACTGCGCAAAAATTAGATTTTCCACAATTGTATTCATCGCCTCTATTGCATAGTTTTATTCTCATCTTCATTTTGGAAGATTCCTTAATTTGTCGGTATGATTTTTTTAATCTCATTTTTTTAAATCTCCTTTCATCTTGTGAAGAATATGAATACAATATTTAGACATGTGGCAGTCAATCAATTTCATAAGAGGAAAGATTGTCTTTTTGTTAAGAGAGTAATGTCTAAAGTTCTTAACAATTCTAACTTTAACGAATCCACATTTCTTTAATCTGGCAAGATCATGCGACACTTTTGGCTGTGAAATTTTTAATGCATCAACAATTTTAGAAACACTCTTTTCTCCTTTTCTTAGTAAATTAATAATCTTTAATCTTGATTCCGACACTAATGTTCCAAAGAAGATTTTATATGCTCCGTAGATTTCTTCTTTTTTAAAACCTTCTTTATGTACATGATATAATATGTTCTTATTTAACATATGCTATTATGATACATATAGTATTTAAACTTTATGGATTAGATGCATGAGTGCGGCGCAGGATTTATTCCTTAAGGAGCACAATTGAACCCCACAAGAATATGGCTGAAGATGCCATGAAAGCGAGTACGAACTCCAGCAAATTTGCTGAGAAAGTGTAGAGAAGAACAGCTTCAACAACTAAGAATATTGGAAAGAGCGCAGCATGGCGAACCTTTCCCTGTGAAAGCTGGTAAAGTATCCAAGTGTTAGCAAAAGAGAGAAGAGATGTGCCAATTGCAGCATAGAAGAGCAAGGATTCTATAGATGGCAAAGATTTTCCTGTTGCGATTAAGATGATAAACTCTGGGAAAAGATGCAGTGCAATGAGCCCGATTATTACACAAAGAAGAATGGATATACATGCCCAAGTCAGCACATTATAATTGTCTTTCTTTGCACTTTTTATCTTTTGCTCTGCGGCAAGAGGGAACATTGCCCTATTAATTGGCTGCGTCACAAAGAAAATTGTTTTAGCAATAAGGGAAGTTATTGCATAGAGACCTACGGTGTCTCTATCGAAGACAATATTCGCGATGATAATATCCAAGTTATAAAATATTAAAACTGTGAGAGTTGTAATGAAGACTGGCCAAGAATACTTATATATCTCCGGCGTGGAGATACGTTTTTCCTGCATTTTTCTGATTGGAGCGAGTGCGATAAAAGTATAAATAAATGCTACAAAAGCCCCGATGATTGGACCCAACAGTGCCCCATAAACCCTCCAGCCTAAATATACAAAGAAAACTCCCAACACTAGTTTTATTATGCCTTCAATTATCATGCTCACACCGAGTCTACCAAACATCTTCTTGCCCTGCATGATTCCCCGCCCGACTGATGAGAGAAATATGCCTAGGATAATTATTCCATTAAATATGACAAGCCCGAGTGGAAGATTTCCCAATTTCTCAAATAGGATTCTGGTTCCATGAGGAAGCCCGATAAGTTTTGCGACTATGAATATCGAACCATACTTCAACAATACTATACCTAAGATATATGCAATAAACAGCAAAATGGCAAAAGAAGTGGCTTTCTTTATTGAACGCCTAAATAAATTTTTTAGTTTCCCGCCATCGTTCTCCGATGCAGCATATTTCGCCAAGATTGTCTGTATTGACTCGGCAAATATGCTTACAATATAGATAATTGCAAATAGGGTAGCCAACAATCCATAATCTGCTAAAGACAGAGAACGAATCATAGAGAAATGGTAAAAGTAATTAAGAATATTAAATATCCCAAAAGTTATTACCAAAACTATACTCCCGTTGAGAAGTGCGCGGTTTAACTTCATCCGAATATCCCCTTCCAGAAGAATGCAAAACCGAGGATAATAAAGATTATCTGCAAAACATTAATGAAAAGTACAACGTTGCTTTCTGTAACTCTCTTCTTGTACTTCCGGAGCACTGCAATTGCCAAGTGCTCTAGACCATAAATACGACTATAGCGCAAAGTCAATGAACCATCTTTTTGCGGTGCAGCAAACGATTCTTTCTGGAGACCTCCGCGAAGCTTAAGTAAAATCTCTAAGATATTGGGGATAAATATAAAGAGGGCAAACTTCTCGATATTCCCGAGAACGGCTATTCCTGCAATGAAAGCACCTAGCGAGTATGTAAGTACATCACCAGGGAATACTTGAGCAGGGTAAGAATTAAATATGAGGAATGCGAAAAGTGCTGCAATCATGCACAGAATGATAACTGTCAGCCACATGCTGCCTGTCGCTGCAGTTGCAATACCCAACGCCCCGAGCAAAAGAATACCTTGCCTAGCTTCAAGACCGTTGTAACCTGCCAGAAAATTGAATGTTGTTGAAGCTCCAACAACGCCTAGAGGGATAATAAGCAAAGGATAGAGATAACCTAAATCAAATCCTGCAAGGAAAGGAAAAGATATCTGCGATGAGCCTGCGTCAATGACTATAAGAGGTATTGCTGCAAATAATACCAAGAAAATACGTATACGCTTGCTCAAACCTATTTTCCAGCCAAGCAAATCATCAATCATACCAATAAATGAAACTAAAAGAATTACACTCAAAAGCGCCAGCATCTCTGTGACATTATCCCCCTGCTTTAAATAAAAAGTCTTTATCGCAATATAACAAAGTGTGCCGATTACGAAGCCTGCAATTACTGTCACCCCTCCCGCTTCTGCAACTTTAATCTCGTATGGTTTGTTCATATCTTTTCCGACAAGATTTGCATGATGGGCGCGCTTTATCCATGATGGAAGCAAGAAAAGTGTAACTAGAAAAGCAGCTATGACTGGCAACAACAATATATAGTCGTTCATCTTCACGCTCTCCTGAGACTCTCTGGATATTCTTTAGAGAGGTATGCAGCATTCTCTTTAATCCCTTGGGGATAATTTATTTCCCAGATGCGAATGGGTCCACGCAATCCTTGATAAATTACGAAATCCTCTTGTGGAGAAAGCAGGTTTGCAGTCTTCAGCTGTTGGACTATGTAATCATCCTCGCTATGAACTAGGGCAAAGTTAGGGTCATTCTCCTTGTAAAGATAGAGGCGAGCCAGATGTGACTGTACTGTCTTATTGCTTAAGTACATAAGACCTGCGCCGCGCTCAATGCCTCCCTGTTGTGTTACTGCAGGCAAGGTAACAATTCCTGCTTCAACGCCAGAATTGTAATCATAGAGAACATTGTTATGGTATGCATAACGCAGAGGCAGAGTGTACTGCTCCTGAGCAGTATTCTTATTCTTCTGGAATATATAGATTCCTTGTGGCTGTCCAAATAGTGTTCCGTTGCGGGTCTCTTCGATTATTATTGCACCAAGTGCAGCCTTCCCTTCTGGAAGTTCTATTGTCCCGTTTTCATTGCGGTAAATAATATCTTGGTCTAAGGCGAAACCACCTTGATAGTAAATAACTGTCCTGTTTTTTGCTTCTTCTATACGTGCGCGTGAAAGAGTTGGAATCCAACTGCGACGGTCATAATTCTCATCAGAGCCAATACTGGAAAAAGCACCATATTTACCTATGTCTGTAGAGTCAATTAGGAGATGCGTTGCCTTGTGCGTATAAAGAAATTCCAATGCAGTTTGCTTGTCTCTTCCGGTAAGAACGTGGCGACCCATTAAATGATTCCAATACGAAATTGCATTTCCTCCATCTAGGATAGTCGCACGATTGCCGATTGATTGCACCCAATATCCATAATCCCACCAATGTGCAAAGACTGCGCTTTCAGGAGTACTTTCACGAACCCATGCCATTGCTTTCTGCCATTGATTAGTATAAACGCTGGGGACATATGACTGTGCCGCGGATTTTGTTTCCTGATAGAACTTAACTCCGGCAAATAAAGTTGCTCCAAGGACAAGGACAACTAGTATCCATCCGACAGAACGCATTAAGTCATCCTGTGAGCGTCGCACTCCTGCAAATGTTGTGACTGCGAGATATGCAATGAGTATTGCTGCTGGGGGAACGAGCATCATGATAAGACGGACTGCTCCTCTGGCTGATGCAATACTCAAGAAGAACAGGACAAGAATTAGAAGAAGTCCAACGTCAAGTTGATGCAAACGAGACAATTCCTGACGGCGGTGCAGATGATAATAAACATAACCTGCAGCAAGCAGAAGAAGAACAAAGCCCCCCATATAAACCAAAAGACTTATTGTATTTGTACCATTTAACATTCCATTAGGGCTATATCTGCTAAAGATAATTGAGATTAGGAAGATGATGTATGCAACAGTCAGTATATGTTGATCTTTTCTACCGAATGTCTCTGCGAAATTATAAAACAAAACAATTGAACCGATGAAAAATAGCCAAAACAGTATAGGAACTCCCTGAATAACTGGTCCAAAACTATTTGCCCACTCTGCAAAGAATGGCTGGCGGTTCTCAGCTACAGTGACTCCAAGACGATCAGTGATTGGATTAATGAGATTATTCTTTATTTCAAAAATCTTGCTAGTGATAAAACTTGGTCCAAACAGAATTAAAGCGATAACAAGACCTATCAATGCAACTATAATCAGCGCAGTCACTGGTTTTGGAAGATGTTTTGTGAAGTGAACTCTATCAACTAGTCTCTTTAGAGGTGTTTCACGAGATATCAAGAATAGGACAACATAAGAGACAAGAGTAGTAAGAGTTATGAGTTGAGGTGTGGCAAGTCCAAAATTGCGCAGCGATTCAAAGAATGTTGCACCAAAACGAGTTGTGAATGGAAATGCCAAGACCATTGCTGAGACATACCAAATTGCTAGATTACCTGCACGTACGTGATTCATCTGTCCCAAAAGAAAACCTAGAAATGAAGTGACTGCAATAGTGAATAAAATATATGCTGCCCCTCCCCAAGTAAGATTCATCGCTGCTGTGGTTGCGCCTGCGACGAATGCCCAGACCCATGCAGATTCGCGAGTTTGAGCACGCCACGCCTTAATAAATGCATAAAACGCCAAGAAGAGAAGGAAGAAACCTACTGACTCTTTTTCAGGGATGCCTGCTACCGTACGTGGCAGGAGAGAAGGTATAACAATGAGGAAGAATGTTGCTATCGTTGCGATAAGCGTAGCTTTTCTATCACCTTGATGATTTATAAAAATTATACGTACAAGCAAAAAGAACGCGACAGTTGTTAATGCAAACATGAATGCTGGAAAGATAACTGCTGAATGCTCAACTGTTGATGTCCACCAAGGACTGGCTAAATTGTGGAACCATGCGATTAGATAGGGTATTCCCGGAAGCTCACCGTTAGTATAATATGGTATAGGCACATAACGAAAAGGGTCGACCGTCATTAGAGAGCCATTAGCTACAATATCCTTTGCCCAGCGTAGGAAGAGAAATGGGTCAAGATCTGGACCAAGCGTCCAGCCCCCTGTCGTGACGTCGCGCAAACCACCTAAATTGCGGGTGCGAATCCAAAAGGCAAAATATGCCAAGAGAGCCATTATAATCACGAGCACACCGTTTTTCTTCTTGAACAATACTGCGAACTTCTCTTTGCGAGCTGCAAGTAAATTATCCTCTTCCATTTCTGGAGCAAGATAACGTGAATATATAAAGCTTTCAATGGTTGTGGCTTTGTGGTATCCGAAAATTAGTTCTTATAGAGAATTAGCCTAGTTGTGTTACTTCTTGTGGCTAATTCTTTAATGGACACTGAGAAAAATTTCATTTTTCGAGGCCATCAAGAACTTCTCGTTCTTGAGGATTAGAAAAATAGGGAACACAATCAACCTAATTGTCCATAACAACAAAATAAATGAGGGTCCTGTAGAAAGTTTTAAATATAAACTTGACATTCAGATAATTATTATCGAGGAGGCAATTTTATGCGAATTTTAGCTAATAACCTAGTAAAATATGGATAGAACAGAAGTAGAATATTTATTAAGAAGTATAAGATCAGATATAAAGCAATATAGATTTATAGTTGGTGAATTACATAGGTACTTTAGTAAAGGAAACATTAAATTGCTTGAGATTGGAGCTGGTTCTAGAGTAATAAAAAATTTAATTCCTAAGAACATAACTTATCACAGTTTAGATTTTGGCAAAGAGCACACATATCAATTCAATCTTGATGATGGAAATTTCCCAATTAAAAATGTAGTTTATGATATAATTGTTTGTACAGAAACTCTAGAACACGTTATGTATCCGCACAGAATTATGAACGAAATGTTAAGAGTTGCAAAGAAAGATGCTATTTTTTTCATTTCTCAACCAAATGAATATAATTTCTTACAAAGAATATATTATTTAATGGCTAAGAAGCCGGCAATAACTGATGAAACTTATAGGATAGTAGAGAAACACCAACATATCCATCGACCAAGAGTTGAGGACATAATTAAGTTTATATCCACTTATTTGAGAATAGAAAAAATATGGTACATCTGGCAGTCTAGGCAAAGCGGGCATGGAAAGTTTAAAGCAGCCGCAAGAATTATAGATAAATTTATAGGAAAACTCGCTTATTTATTGCCGAGTCTTTTTTCAAGATTAGTTCTAATAAAGGCGAGAAAAAAATAAAGATGGATTCAGAAGCAGGAAGGATTGACTGCGTTAAAGATGTCTAGAATAAATGGGGTAAAATAGACTTCCATAAGAGCGGCGATGAAAAGCACTATGATTGCCAGGATTATAAGATTAAGAGAGTCTTGTAGAACTTCCCAGAATTTAGCAGTGCCTGCCTCATGCTTGATAACTGCAATTGAGACCATGCCTCCTGCAAGTGCGACAATAAAATACGACCCGATTTCTGGAATGCCATGGATAAGATATCTAATCAGACCTGCGTGCAGACAAGAAGTGGCTGATTTTGTGAATATCCCTATAGCTGCTGCAATAACACTTGCGTTCCATGCAAGAATGAAAATCACTCCAGCACCGAATACAAGTGAGAAAACAAGTGTGAAAATCAAGACGTATATATTATTCGTGAAAATCAAGTAAAGACGTTCTGTACTTGTTGCAGAGCCGGTAACTGCAGAGCCTTTATTAAATCCATATTGAGCGACGCAGTCTTCGACGTTGGTCGGGCGATTGATTACACAGTAAGTCTCTATTTGTGCAGTGAAACTATGTTCTGATGAGAAAATCATATATCCTAATGCATAGGCTACAACGAAACCGAGAAAGAGCCAAAGGAAAACAATAATCGCCTTCTTATGTTCACGAAGAAGGGCGATTGTACCTCTGCGGGGTGTAATCTTACCTTCCTCTAATTTGATAGTATAATAAACGAAAGGCATTGAGAACATTACTGTAAATGTGACCAATAGTATCCCTGAATATTTTGAGAGCACTGGATCGCGAGCGAATACGCCTTCGACGAATAGGATTGAGAGAGCAGCATAAAACAAACCAACAAAAAATAGTTCCCATGGACGTCTCTCGGCTTTTCGCGGATTTATGAGCATTTCTAACATTAATCACCTTGTAATTATAATGCCCTGAATAGGCTGTGACTTATATAGTTTGCCGTCCAAATTGAATTATCTCCTAATGTTACATCTTCGAAGTAATTAAAAAATTCTCGATTTTTATGCAGATTGATGCGCATTATCTACCTGATATTGTTTTTCAAGCACCTGCATGAGCTCCTGCAATTTCTGGGTGCAAAGCCCTATTTGTGCAGTGAGCTGTACTTGAGAAGACTTGAGTCTCTGAATCTGGTCATCTATGACTGATGACAAATCTTCAGGTGTTTTTCTCACAATTATGTTTGTTCCTACTTCAACAAAGAGTTTACGGTCTACAAGGTCGGTCTTGCAATAAACTCCCTTACCAAGCGGTGCGAGCATGCGCTTCTCATTGTTTGCCATGAATGATTTCATCGAAGTCTGGAATTGTTCTAGCTCTGAAATCTGTCTCGTGAGGAATTCATCATGCTCTTCTAGCTCTCGCGCAAACTGTTCAAGACGAGCTGCTTCCTGTAAAAGTGCCTGATCCATAGCAAAGAGGAGAAAAGAGGGGATTTAAATTTTGGCATTAGATTATGGTGCCTCTATTAAGTAGATACTATATTAGAATTTATCTTCCAAACCTCTAACGTCTCAAAAAACAGTTTCTTTTCAGCAACAACCTCATTTTTCATTTTCTGCTTTTTCAGCAATGCAAGAATTCTTTCTCTTGGAGTCCGCGAGGAGAGAAGAAGCAAAATGCAGCCATCAGGCGCAAGATGATTCTGTGCCTGTTTAAGAAAGCGCAGAATGAACTCATCGCCGCGCTTCCCTCCGACAATTGCAACCTTGCCTTCTGCGCCTTCTCTGGAATCTTCAGGGAGATAGGGTGCGTTGCATAAGATTACATCGAAAAGACCTGAGACTTTTTCAAAAAGGTCTGACTCAATTGTTGTGAGACGCTTCAATCTAAGAAACTCTACTGCTTCTGAATCAATGTCGACAGAACACACAGATGATGCCCTCGCATTCAAAGCAGCTTCGCTCAATATTCCTGAGCCTGCACCCATGTCAAGAACAACCTTGCCCTTGACAAATCGGGCAAGAATATGCGCAAAGAAGTATGAATCTTCAGCCGGTATGTAGACCATTTTTTCGTACCTGCTTTATGAAATAAACTAAGAAAAGAGCAAGATATGGGAAGAGAACAAGAGATTTGATGAGCTCTGCAAGAAATTCAGAGATAAATCTGTCAATGAGATAAATCATTATGAAAAGAATTATTGAAAGAAGTGACACGACAAGGTAATTCTTGGTTACCATATGTGCGCTTGTGCGAATACTTGCAAAAAATTTCAAATTTTCTGTCACGCATAATACATTGACAAACGCGAGAAAGATTATACATCCAAAGAATCCAATTATCCAAATAGAAATAACTGTAGTGAGAGCAAAAGAAGCGTTAAAAGCGAGAGCAAACTTTCCAGCTGTTAGGGCTAGAGCATTCAGAAGCATGAAAATAATAAGCGTGAGAGTGAGAAGAGTAAACATTGCTAACACTTTTTGTCTGGTAATTTTAAACATTTGACTGAACGAGAGAGTACTTCCCTTTGTTATGATTAATGCAAGGGTGAGAAGCACACTAAAACAATAAGCTAAAATCCCAAGTTGTAGAAGAGTTGCAATTAATGACCAAATAACATTTGCGGCAGTTGTCTGAAGATAAGGAAGAATAAAGTTTGAAAGTTTATGTACAAGGAACATGGCGAGGAGCAACATGAGTGCAGGAATGAGAATCTGTGGATTATTCCCATATGCCTTGCCTGCATCCCGTGCAATACTGATAAGATTTAGTTTCTGCGATAATTGATTAGAACGCGCTGTATGCCGCACTACTGAACTTGTCATGAGGAAAACATATCAAGAATACTTTGGGAGAAGAAAATAGTTGCCCCGAGAGCTATGACTAAAATAATAAGGATAACTGCTAACACTATAGCAGTCTTCCTCCCTTTGTTCTGCTGAGCAGGACTTTTTACATTTGTCACAGGAAGATTAGCAGTGGTTTGAGAAGTAGAAGGTGTTTGTTGTTTGAGAAGGGTGACTGGCTTGCCTGTGGGAACAGAAGACTGGACTGACTGGGCTAATGATGATTGAGAAGCAGTTTTTGTACTGGGCTCACCATATAACATGCCTGTTGCGCTCGGATTTATCATACTTGCTGCTTCACGTACTTCGGTTGCACTATATCCTGCATTGATAAAAGTCTGCATAGCTTTCTCGATTGTCTCATTGCGATCTAAAGCGTTCCGCAGACCTCCAATTATCTCATCTTTCATATGTCCAATACCTGACCGTTTGAGATTAAATGCACGGTCTTATTTAAATTATAGCCCATTTCCATAGCGAGGTTTGCGCCAGCCTTCCGTTTTACTTCCTCACCATGTGATGGAATCACATGCTCTGGTTGAGTCAGTTTGATAAGATCGCGTAAGTCCTCTCGCCCTCCGTGACCGCTTACATGAACATTATCAAAAATACGAACATGATGCTTCTTCAGGCGACGCTCAAGTTCCAACCTATTCGCCTCGTTTATAGGCGTGGGAATTGTTTTGGATGAGAAAATTATGTGATCGTCTGAATTAACTGTCAAAGGGAATTGGTTGCGTGAAATACGGTCTAGAATTGAGCCTGGCTCGCCCTGATGACCTGTGCAGACTACCAGATAGTTCTTTTTGTTCTTATTTATACGATGAAGAACGCGCTCCATCTGTTTTTTGTATGTAAGAAGTTGAATATCCTTCCTGAATGGTGCCTGACCTATATTTTGTGCAGCAGAAACATACTTGCTTAAGCTTCTGCCCACGAAGACAACCTCTCGGCGAAGTCTGCGACCCAATTCAGTGATGGTCTTCAAACGGGCTATGTGTGATGAGAATGTGGTAACTATCATGCCAGAGTTGTGATTATCAGTCGTAAAAAAGACATCTTCCAGCAGACTTTTTGCAATCTTCTCAGAAGGAGTTTTCCTGTCGTCCTGAGCGTATAGGCAATCCACTATAAGTGCCTTGACACCGATTCGTGCAATCTCGCGGATGCGCCGATAGCTCGGCTTGTTACCGAAGACAGGGGAATTATCTAGTTTGTAATCATTTGCATAGAGAACTACTCCCTGTGGTGTGTGCACTGCGACCATTGTGCTCTGAATTGTCGAGTGAGTCATATTTATCAACTCTATCTTATACGCATTTTTGCCTTGAACAGTGTAGTTTCCATCAACAGGAACAGTGATAATACGATTAGGAATCTTCTGATTTGAATCTGCCATCAGCACTTTTAGCACTTCGGTCGTGAATGGGGTGCCGATAACACCCGCGTCATACCTTGGTGCAATGTAAGGCACACCTCCGACATGATCGAGATGAGCATGTGAAACAATAAGCGCACGAACTTTGTTTCTTAAACCCTTATCATCGAGGTAAGTATCATCAGGCAATGCGCCAAGAGCACGCATACCCTTTTCAGTCTGGACCTTCTCACGTTCGGTGACTCCGACAATTGCAGGCAGATGCAACCCTGCGTCGAATAAAATCACATCATCTCCAATCTCAAGCGCAGTCATATTTTTACCCACTTCATCATAACCTCCTATTGCATGAATCTTCATGTAAAAGATAAGAGGGGGTGCTTTAAATACGTTGTCAAACAGCTCACGCAAACTATAAATAAGTTCATTACTGTCTTGTTGGATGAAACATCACCGCAACATTCTCTATACTATTGTGTGCATCCTCCTTATTCTGCAACTTGTCTCATTCATATCTTTGAGTTCACGCGTTTCCCAAGTCAACGGAGAACTTGCAATTACGCAATCACTGCTTGAAAATGTATCTCGGGCTTTTAGTGCAGCACTTATGAAATACGACACACAAAACCAAAGAAACTTCAATGACGTAACGCTAGCACTCCATGACCTCAATACTCAGATATCTAAACAACAATCCACGTTTGATGAACAGATTACTCTGCTTAAGTCAGGCCAGGGTGATTTTTCGGGCATCGTCACGCAAGCAGTAAAGAGCGTTGCCACTGTGCGCACAGATAGATCACTGGGCAGCGGATTTTTCATAAATGACCAGGGATATATTGTGACAAACTATCATGTAATTGCGGGCGCAAGACAACTTGCTGTGGCTACTCATGATAGGCGTTTAATTGAAGCTAAATTGATTGGTATAGATACATTCAGAGATCTTGCGCTCCTGAAAATTGATGAGTCCTATCCTGCTCTCCCTATTGGTGATTCTGACAAATTAAAGGTCGGAAATAAAGTGATTGCCATTGGCAATCCTCTTGGGCTATCATTTACCGTCACAGAGGGCATTATTTCTGGGCTTGATCGTGAAGGACCGAATGGATTAGAAGAATATATACAGACTGATGTCTCACTTAATCCTGGGAATTCAGGAGGACCTTTGATTGACACTGCAGGCAGCGTTGTAGGAATAAACAACTTTAAGATTGGCGATGCTGAAAGTATAGGTTTTGCATTGGAAAGTAAAACTTTAAAACGTGCAGTGTATGAGATGAGCAATTCTACTGTGGTGCTACCATGACGCATCTTCCTTCGAGTATGAGGACTAAACGCAGATATCTCTACATTCTGGGAGGAAGCAAAGAAGAGATTGAACGAGTATTGCTTCTTCATCTTGGAACACTTGGGTGGGCAAAAGCAGAACCATTATTTGTGAGTGTGCCTGAGATTGATGGAATAGTACTTTCCATAGATAGAACTGCACTTGATCTTGTGCGCGCTGCACTTGAGTTATCTCAAGAAAAAATGAAGATTACAAGAGTTTCTGGGACAATAAAAGGATTGCAGAAATAATCTTCTCTTAAACTAAACTTCTTCCTATAAGAAATTATCGTTCTTCGAAAGCTTTAATTATACTGTTCTTCTTTATGTGTGATGAGGAAAGAGGGGCAACTGCAATTATCATTTGGAATGATTTTCTCAATTATAATAATTATTGTCACTGTGGCTGTCGCGTTTTATGTTATCAAAGAATTTCTCGTGACAAGCAAATGTACTGAACTTAGAGCATTTCATGACAACTTTCAGAATGAGATAGACACTGTCTGGAGGTCGGCTGCTGCACAAATGACTTATACATATAAACTACCCTCATCTGTGAAGTCAGTTTGTTTCGGCGACCCAAAATCGTGGAATCCAGAAATACATCGTCTTGAATCGGAGACATTTGCCTCTTATCAAGATACTACTCAAAACTTTTTCATCTATCCTATTCAGTGCGGGCGAGCAGTCAGTGTCCGTGAGATATCACACGCTTCGATAACCAAGGGATTTTGCGTACCTATTGTAAAGGGAGAAGTAAAATTGACAATCTCTAAATCAAGCGCCACGAGCGCTGAGGTTACAGTTATCCCATGAACAACAGTAAGGGTATAGAGCTTAGCTTCGGATGGATATTCTCATTAATTGTCGGCAGTGCTATTCTTTTTTTAGCCATTTATGCAGCTTCACAGCTGACTGATGAGGAAAGAAGAGTACAACAAACATTTACTGCCCAAGAACTAGTTACCCGCTTGTCAATGCTGACCACTTCTCTTGAATCGATAATTCGCCCGGGAAATCTGAGTTTCTCAACGCAAACACGCATAACTCCGAGATGCACACTACAAGGACAATTTGGTACGCAAGAGATAAACGTCGCGAGCCGTTCAGGAATAGGAGAGCCATGGAAGGATAATGGCATAGCTGCGCGGTCTTCAGAACTTTATTTCTTTTCAGCCACGCCGAGCGAAGGAAAATCATTTAGCATGCTGGTAAAGCCAATACTCCTTCCTTTTAAAGTTGGAGACAGTGTAACACTTTGGAGCGGAGCTTCTTGTTTTGTGCAACCTCCTACGGCAATACAGGAAGATATTGCTCTTCTAGAAGGCTCTGGAAACAAAGTCATGATTGCAAACCGTGTTCAGGACTGCACACGTAACAGCACAGTAGTATGTTTCTCTGTTGCAGGAAGTATCCCTGGAGCAAAGAGTGCGTGCTCGATTATTGTCGACGTTACCAAACAAACTGTCGAGAAGCAAGGGCGTACTGTTTCATACATCGACCCTTTAATATATGCTGCTATTTTTGGAGATAGTGAGCTATATGAATGTAACGTGCAAAGAATACTTCGCCGTGCAAGTTTTCTTGCTGGACTCTACTCGGAAAAAAGCGCATTTATATCGAGCCGTTCGCAAGAAGGATGTAGCAGTGCGCTGCAAGCAGACCTTGCAGAGTATCGCTCAATCGCCCAGAACGGAACGTCTCGTTCTCTTGCACCTCTTTTAGTGAAAGCCCGAGAGCTTGATGAGAATAATCCAGAAGCTTGTCCTTTATGGAAAGAGGAGATTGCATGAGACTTGCACTTGAGAGAGGAGGACAACTCAAAGTACAGGAGATGGCGTTTGTCCTTGTTGCACTTATGATATTCTTTGCTCTCGTTGCAATTCTTTATCTTGCTGTTCGCGGATCTCTGCTTGACCAGAGCGCCAGAGACCAAAGCGATGAGAAAGCATTAGAAGCTGTTCGTCAGATAGCTTCGACTCCTGAGTTTACCTGGAGTGAGTGCAAAGGTTGTATTGACCTTGATAAAGTTTTCCTATTAAAACAACAAATTGCACGCAATGCCAGCTTGCAAGGGCTTTGGGATTACGACTACCTCGCTGTAGAAAGCGTTTACCCTTCACGTTCTGGCGGAGAATGTACTCCTGCCACTTATCCTGCATGCAATCGCACTACTGTCTTCTTATCTCAAGCATCTTATGGGGTTGCAGTAAGCGCATTTGTGACTATCTGCCGATGGGATGCGCAAGAGCAAATTGTATGTGACTTGGGCAAGCTCTATCTATCTGATAAAGGGAGGGAACGTGCCTCTTCCTAAAAAAGGACAAGAGGAACTTGTAGGATTTGTGCTGGTTGTTGTAATAGTGGCTGTGGCAGGGCTAATAATTATGGGACTATTTTTAAGAATCGATGGAGGTAAACAAACAATGAAAAGCGCAGATATTGCGCAATTTCTTGATAGTGCATCTCTTGTGACGACTAAATGTCATATTTCTTCTCCTTTATTTCCTGCCAGCATAGGTGAGCTTGCTGTGGCTTGCAGCTCAAATAAAGGTGAGCGTTGTCTAGAAGGCACGAATGCGTGCAGCGTACTGAACATTTCAATGCAGGAGATTATTAAAAGCAGCTGGACAATTGGTACTAATTCAACAATAAGAGGGTATGAGTTTCAGATTATTATGACATCGAACAAAACAACCAGCCTGACAAGCACTCCTGTTCTTTTAATTCAGGAAGGTGCATGTACTAAAGATTATCGTTTGGGCGAGCATATTCAGCCAGGAGCGAGGCGCGGAACAAGTCTGGTGACAACGCTTAAATTATGCGTAGATGCCTAAAGGCGCACATGAATTGTAAGAGTATCTGAAACCAACACCGGGCGAAGTCTCTGCCGCTTCCCAGTCTTTTCTGCAGCCATCTCAATAAGCCCAAATCTCTGCAACAACTTGATATCTATCATCACTGACTTGAAGTCTCTTTTCAGAATCTTTGCTAATTCGTAGAGCGATTTTGGATTCTTTACTTTTATGACATGCAGCATCCTTGCCCGCTCATTGCTAAGTAATTGCCGCAATGCAGCAAGACCTTCGAAATCATAATCTCCCCCTTCTCCTGTGAGCTTTCTGAAGAAGGTGTTAAATGTTCCGCCTTTATCGACGATAGTTATTTCGCGCGTCTTTGTCTTTTGTGCCATTGGTCATTATATGTCTGTAAAGAACATATATCTTTATTATTATAATTAGTATTTATATGTTTCTATTTACTATATATTGTCTGTTTTACCATATATACTCTTTTATCCATGAAGATCTCACCTGAATGAGAAAAACTTTGAGTGTCTTTACTGTGAGTAGTACCACAAGGTTTATAAAGCAACTCAGAAGGCAAGGGTAACTACTGAGGATAAAGTAAAAAACTAGGGAAAGCTTTTTAAAGGAGAAATTGCTGATGTATCTACTCTATTAAGTTAGGGTAATGTCTTTGAAGCGTTCCCTATACGCTTCATTAGGCAAATCAAAAACTTTGCGTTTTTGAGACTTTGAGAATCTTTGATTCTTGAAGTAACTGGCGGGTTGTGCAAACAACCTCCTCTGGGAGGAATCCTGCGGGATGCCACAATCACAAAAATGAAAGGAGGTTAGAAAAATAGATGAAATTTAACTTTAGAAAAATAGCGTCTGTCTTGACAGGAGCAGTCATGCTGAGCTCTACGATTGCACTTGCTGCTGCAGCTAACTTCCCCTCTGACTTTGTAAAGAGTACGGGTGGTGATGTAGCTATCGCATACGGTTCAAACGCGGCTCCGACTGACTTCGCTACTGTTGTAGAAATCAACTCATTCCTAACGGGAGAGTTGGCTAAAATGACGACAACGTCATCGAGCTCATCGAGCTCGAGAACGACTGTATCTGGAGGAAAGGACAATGTTAAGCTTGCCAGATCGAGCGATAATGTCAATATGGGTAACTCTCTTAGCGGTGTTTGGGGTAATACTGTCTCTAAAGACGATTTGCCTAAACTACTTGCAGATGGAGTGTATAAGAACAAGAAGAACACCGAGTACAAGTATGACCAAAAAGTCACACTTGGAAGCGCCTTGCAGTTGGAATTCTTCCAAGATAACGACTACAAGAATCAGCAGCCGAGCATCGGTATTAACTTGTCAACTACGCATGATGTACTAAACTATACGCTTTCATTCCAGACACAACCTGTCTCCACTATCACTGGTGGCGATCTTGTTGATTTTGAAACAACAAATCTCAACATCTTAGGTAAAGAATACTACATTCTTGACTTCAAGAACGCTACAGCAACTACAGCGAAAGCTACGTTGCTTGATAGCGCGAGCAAAGATACGGTGAAAGAAGGAGAGACAAAAAGTGTAAAGGTTAAGGACAAGAATTATGATGTAACAATCAGCTTTATTAGTTCAACTAAAGCAAAGTTGACTATTAACGGAGAAACAACTGATTCTCTTGTTAATGGCGATACTTGGAAACTTAATGATGGTACATATGTTGGTATTCGTGATGTCCTTAAACAGGATGTTGCGGGTTCAGTAGGTACTGTCGACTTCAGCTTAGGTTCAGGTAAACTTGAAATTGAAAACGCAAAAGCGATTAAACTCAATGATAAGAGTTACACTGACGTCATTGGTTACATTACTAAAGGTACTGCAACCAGTAGTGGTGAAGTTCTCGATCGTATCGTTATTCAATGGAGAACGAACGACAAGAAATACCTCACTTCTGATAAGGAGTTAGTTATGCCTGGCTTTGGAGCGCTCAAGTTATCTGTTGGCTCGTTTTACTCGCCAAAGCAGGAAGTAACGAAAGTCAATGGTGACGGTTCATACAGAGTTCAGCTACAGACTACGTTGATTGGTGGCGATACATCGATTCCGTTGTTATTCACTAACTCAACTGGTGAATTTCTAGGTATTGGTGGAAGTATCAGTAACCGTCTTGTGACGAGCAGTTCAACAACGAGTGCTAATATCCTGTATAACTATACAGGAGGCGACCGTATGATGGTTGCAACTTATGTCACGTCAACAACAGGAGAATCTTATCTTGTCCGCTTCACAAGTATTCTTGAAGAAGATAATCAAAATAAGACACTTGTTGAATATCACACAGCGAGTGGTGCATGGAGCGATAAAGGTACGAAGAAAGGTGGTGACACAGTCACTATCGGAGGTCTTACCTTTACAATTGGTGCAGTTGAAGCAAATGCCAATCACAAGATCGTGTATATCAACACAACTAGTACTGCTAGTACTGATTTCAATACGATTTATACCAAAGAAGGGTTACGTATTGATTTGCCTTATCTGGTTTCGGCTAATGGAACCACTGCAGTTGATACTGCGGCGGGAGCAATCCCGATTAACGGTACTGTTAACTCTATCTATGGGCAAACAAATAGTACTGGAGACACAGGTAATTCTGTTCTATACAACACCACAGGTGCAAATATTGCAGGACATAGCTGGGATACATTTGACCTCAACTTCACGGAAGAGGATCGAACAGGCAACCTTGGTTCTGGCAAAGTGTTTGGAGTTCGTGTTGATGATGGAGGATCTTCATCATCATATGTTGATGTATCAAATATATATCTCAACAGAACAACTTTCACGGATCAACCGGCATCAAATGACAATATTGTTGGTCATGTCTACTCGGATCTTGCAACGCAGGTTTGGCGCATTGGTGGAACCAGTGCAACACGTACTGCGAAGATAATATATGCTGGACAGGAAGCCTATGCAGACGTATTCCTCACGGATGTCGCTGCAAACGTTTCAAGTACAGCAGCTACGAATGGAACGACAACAAGCACTGGTGTCAAGGTTCTTGGCTCAGTTGCTGTGTCAGATGTTGAAGTTGCTCAAGTTTCCGGCAAGAACATAATTGTTGTTGGCGGAAGCTGTGTCAATAAGGTCGCTGCGGAATTGTTAGGTGGAGCACTTTGTGGCTCTGCTTTCGAAACGAAGACTGGTGTTGGGAACGGACAGTTCCTTATCCAGACATTCGCTCGAACTGGCGGTAAGGTTGCAACACTTGTTGCAGGATTTAACGCTGCTGACACTACCAATGCGGGTAAGTACTTGACTACGCAAACTGTTGATACAACAGTTGGCAAGAAGTACAAAGGCACTAGCGCAACACAGGCAACGCTTGTAACGGAAACGACTACAACGCTACCTGCGACTACGACTACAAACACTACAAACGTTACCAAATAAAGAAGGATTTTTTCCTTCTTCTTTTTCTTTTTTTCTTTTTCTTTTTCTCTTCCTGCTTGAGCTTTATTCTTGAGCAAGAGCAGATATAGACAATTAGGTTGATTGTGTCACGCTTAAACAGAATTGTCTATAAAGAGAAACAGAAAGATTTAAATAGTATACTCTCAAGTATACTGATGTAAAGTATACTCAATTATGACAGAAAAACAATTTAAGAACCGTGTGCTGGAACTGAATCTTTTAGATGAGCTGTACGAAAAGAATACTGCGAAGCTTATTGTCCTTTATGGGCGAAGGAGAGTGGGTAAAACAGAGCTCCTGAAGGAATTTCTAAAAAAGCACAAAGGATTATATATTCTTGCCCGACAGGAATCAGAGGCAGAGCAATTAAAGAAAATAAGCTCTCAAATCGCTGAGTATTATCAAGATAATGTTCTCACGCTTAATCCTTTTGCCAACTGGGATGCACTCTTTCAATACCTTTCAGAAAAACCGCGAATACCTATTGTGTTTGATGAATTCCCCTATATCGTTCAATCCTCAAAGAAGATTACTGGAATTCTTCAAGATTATTGGGATAACAAGCTCCTTCAGAAGAACACGTTCTTAATTCTTTGCGGCTCTTCAATTGCCATGATGGAACGGCTGTTAGGAAGTAAAAGTCCACTATATGGAAGAAGAACAGAGCAGATACTTCTAGAACCGCTGAAATTTAATGATGCCTGCTTATTCTTTCCGGAGAGTCTTGATTTCAAGGAAAAGGTGCAACGATATGCTATTCTCGGAGGCATGCCAGCATATCTCCTGGAATTTGATTTTAAAAAAAACCTTCGGGAGAATATTATTAATAACATTGCACAAAAAAATAAGTTCTTGTATCAGGATGTTCTTTTTACCTTGCGAGAAGAACTGAAAGAGCCAAGAAATTATTTTTCCATCCTATACTCTATCGCTAAGGGAAACAGCAAATTAGGCAACATTGTCAATGACATAGGATTAGAAAAATCATTCGTCAATAAGTATCTCGGTGTCCTCATTGACTTGCAGCTTGTTGAAAGAAGAGTTCCCATTACGGAAAAAAACGCAGCCAGAGCAAGAAACGGCATCTATCTCTTAAAAGATAACTTCTTTAAGTTCTGGTTTAAATTCATCTTTGAAAATCAAGAGTATGTTGAACAAGGAAAACAGGAGAAACTTGTTGACGAAAAAGTTCTGCCAGAGCTTCAGAGTTTTGCAGGCAGGATATTTGAAGAAGTTGCTCTCTCTGAGATGATCCGCAGTGAAAAATACCAAGATTACTTATTTGGTAGATGGTGGGATAAACACTCTGAGGCAGATATTGTCGGCATTGATAAGCAACACAAAAAAATACTCATTGGAGAAGTTAAATTCAAGAAACTTATGAAGACTGAAGTCAATGAAATAAAAGTTTCTTTGAAGGAAAAGGCTCAAAAAATAAACTCTTTTGGATTTGAAGAGAAACTAATTATTATCTGTTTGGATTGCAACGTTACAGATCCTGAAGTAGAGATTATCGAGCTCGGAAAGTATAGTGAAAGACGTAAATAATTGACCAAGATAGTACGTCTTTCCCTTGATAGCTAACGACAAAACGGTCAAATTTTGATGTCCTTAGCTATAATCTGCTCCTCCCTGCAAGTTGCAGAAGATCTATAGTGGACGACGCAAGTATTTCACCATTTTAGTACGTCGTCCCCTTGATAGCAAAGGCGCGGGCGGTGAAATCTAAGCGTCCTTTGCTATATTTAAACTTCAATTGAAGTGGGGAACTTCATCTGTGAAAAAAGTAGGCACAGAAATGATTAAAAGGAACTTCTCCTCCCTTTCTGCATGCATAATACAAATCATTCGCCCTGTCCCATTTGCAAGAACAAACAAGCATTTATTGTTTACCCTGCATTAAATACTGAAGCAAGATTATCATATTCCCCTGCGGACAGCACGCGAGAAGAAGGAGCGATTGTTCGATGCACACGATGTAAAGTTATCTATAAAGACCCATTTCCTAAACCTCTGATGCTGCAGCAAGGATATGAGGAAAGCATTGATGAGCAATATCTTGCGCTCCTCCCTGAACGACGTGCGACTTTTCGTCACGTCCTTGCCACCATTGAGAGACACATCGGAAAAAAGCAAAAAATCAAGAATAAAAAGCGGAGGATTCTTGACATAGGTTGCGCTGAAGGCACTCTTCTCTCGCTTGCTCGGGAACGAGGATGGGACGTGGCGGGCGTTGAGCCGAATAAACATCTTGTAAAATGGGCTAAGAAAAATCAGAATCTTGAAATTATGCAAGGTTCTGTTTACAACAAGAGACTTAAGAGAAACTCATTTGATGTTATTACTTTACTTGATGTAATCGAGCATGTTCATAATCCTATTAAATTTCTCAGCCGATGCAATGAGCTGCTTGTTCCAGGAGGCACCATCTTTATCAGTACTCCTGACATTGGAAGTCCTATTGCCCGTGTGATGCGCCGACGCTGGTTTTATATACTTTCTATCCATGTGTTTTACTTTACGGAACAGACACTATCAAATATATTAAACAAGGCGGGATTTTGCAATGTTGAAACTCATCCATATCTCTTACGAACACGCCTTTCTTATGTGGCTGACAAATCCTGTAATTACCTTGGACCATTGGGAAAACTATTTTACACTTTTGTGCGTACCCTTGGGCTTAACAATCGTGAAATAACATATTGGCTTGGGCAAAGAATGTTTGTCGCGCAAAAACCTCGCGCAGATAGAGACACAAGAGCTTTTAAATCAGGAAAACAAAGGTAAATCATGCGTAAAATTATGAACTTTGAGGAGCAGCGTCTTCGCGAGCGGAGAAGGATACGCATACTAGGTCTTTTTATGCTTATTATACTACTTGGAAGCACTGCGGGATTTGCATTTATATCCTATCAACAAGATTCTCCACCTCAAACTCCTGAGACAGTGCAGGATACAGGCAATGGTTGGACTCTGAACTGGGAAGGACAGACTTTTTCTCTTCGCACCTCGCCCAGTGCTGTTGCAGATATTCCTGTTCAAACCACTAATAGTATAGAGACATATACTGGCGATGTTCTGTATGTTGATGCTGAAAGCGATGCAATTCTTGCAGAAGTCGGCAGCACTGTTGGAAGGTATGCTAAAAGAGTGCAACCTGCCTGCTATGGCTCATGTGAGCGCGATTTACCAGAAGTAAACTGCAGCGCGAATGTTATTGTCTGGAAGAATGCCGAGGAAAATAGTGTAAGTCAAGAAGAAAGATGTGTGTTTATTAACGGTGACATAAGAGCAGTTGACGCATTTGTCTATCGTATTCTCGGAGTGCAATAGCCCTGTCCGAAACATTTAAAAGATATATTCAGATTATGTCATAATGGATAAACAAAAACCTGTTGAACAAAATATCTTTTGGAAGCCAAAGAATAATGAGGTGATTTGGGTTGTGGGCACGATGATAGTAATTATTCTTGCACTGGTGCTGATGCCGATGTTCATGCGTATGTTTGCAACTTTTGATTACCAAGGTCTGACTTTTACTCGGGAAAAATTCGGCGACATTCCCGTATATCATTATTCATATTATTTCACTGATAACGTTGGGCAACAATACCAGTACAATCTATATTTGAGGAATGACCCTCGAACTAATGTGGTTCCTATTGATTCCAACATAAAGTTTAAAGAGGATAGAAAAGTTTATGTTACTCTAAACAGTACTGCTCTTGCACAATGCCCTAACGGTCTTCGTGATATTGCAAGCATTGCCCGTTTTCTAAGCGATAACCTCATTAGTGTGCAAGCAGGAAACATTGATGGAGAGATAGCTGCCGCGAACAATCTTACCTATGCGACTTGTGAAAATCGCCCTGATAATGTAGTTATAGCAGTTTTACCTGGGAATGAGACAAAGATTACTCAAAAGAATGAATGTTACACAGTGTCATATACAACATGTGAAGAGGTGCTACCTGCACTTGAGAAGTTCATGATGGAGTCTATCTTAGATGCTAAACGAGAGAGTTAACATTTTTTTCTTCTAGAATATGCTACATAAATCCAGATTATAATTGTAACTAAAATTAGCAGAGAGATGGTGATAATATCGAGATATTCCCGTACCAGACTCATATTCTCTCCGGCAATATAACCTATTGTAAGCAAAATTGCTGCCCAGATGGCTGAACCCAGAGAGGTGTATAAACAAAAGCTGACAAGGGGCATTTTGCCAAAACCTGCTGGAAGAGAAATAAGTTGGCGTATAACTGGCAGCAACCTGCCGACGAATGTAGTTATTTCTCCGTGTTTGGCAAAAAAGTTCTCTGCACGCCAGATACTTCCTTTATCAATCAAAAAGAAACGACCGTAGCGAGCTACGAGTCGGTTCACTACTCTTCTCCCGCACCAAAGTGCAATATAATAATTGAAAAGTGCTCCTAAAAGACTCCCCACGACTGCTGCTGCAAGTGCCAACGAAGCGACCATCTCCCCTCTAGAAACAAGAACACCCGCTGGGATCATTACCACTTCACTAGGGAATGGGATAAAGGAGCTTTCTATTGCCATCAAGATTGCAATTCCCACATAACCAAATGAGCCTATCGTGCTTACCAGAAAATCAACCAGCTGATTTAGCGTCTCATTTATCATCTTTTTTCTCCTGTGATTGTTTTATAGGTTGTTTTAGCAATCCTGAACCGCGTATTTCCTGCACCAAGCCTTTTACATCCGTATAGATTGGAATCTCACGGATATCAAAAAGAAGAACATTTACAAACCAGACAATAATAACTAAAACAGTGCTTCCAAAGTACCATGTTATTTGATGCGCAATATCAAAATAATCTGCTCCAGTTACCAACAGGCGCGCAAAAATAACTATGCGCAGAATGTTGAATACGAGAAATACGAAAAGAATAAACAGTATGCTTTTTAATCTCTTTAACAAGGGCATTGGCGTCGTGAGATTAAGAATCAGCAGAAGATAATATGCCGCTCCTGCAACACATGCCTCGACAATATTCGCGTAGTTTTCCTGAAAATATAATGTTGTAGTGCCTAATAAAGTGGTATCTGCATACATCTTCTTCAGTATCCAGTATACTGGAGAAACAGTCAGTGGTGTGAATATAATGTAGAGAATTGCCATGCCTCCTATTGGAATTAATGCCAATAAGAGATATCTTACAAACATCTCAATAGTATCACGCGTATCCATAAGCAATAGAGTTATCTGGGATTTAAGAATATAGCGTTTTACTGTCTGAGTGTTTCAGATGTGTTGAACCAGAGATGCTACGCGTTAGGGCTACGATTACAATCAATAAAAGGATGACAAGACTTCCAATTCCCAATATCCAGTTTTGCGTTGAGAAGAGTGAAGAAGGCAGAAAAGCAGCTTTCTGACTCTCAGGTTTAGAGATAAAGAGCTTTAAAGTTGTAGATTGCTGTGTATCGTCTGTAATCTTACTTCTGCATAAAGCTAAAGGCAGAGAAATATAATTTGGAATTTCGGAACGCATTTGATAGTTGCCATTCTTGTAGTCATATTCTGCATTAAGTTCTAGATTATATATTCCTGCTGCAGCGTCCCTTGGAACATTAAATGAGAGAGTTATGCTTGTGTCATCTCCCTCATCCAAACCTGAACTTATTTCCTTAGCAACATTAAGTCCGAGCTTTGCGCTCTTTAGCAAAACATTGACTCTGTTTTGGTCTTCATCGCCTATGTTTGTTACGTGAGCTGTTAGTTGTACCTGATCTCCACACGCGACAACTGTTGGTATAAGCGAAATCTCATCAAATCTGATAAACTTGCCCTCATCATCTTCACGTTCGACTTCAATTATCTGATAAACTATTTCACTAAAATCACTTACCTGCTCTGTGCAGACACTTGACTCTTGTCCGCGCACATAAGCTTTCAAAACTAGCCTATAATCTCCTTCATCTAAAGATGCAGGAACAGTGAATGTGAATGTGGTGTCTTCTTCGTCATCTGAGCGGAGATTGCCTAAATCTCTGCGATAATCTTCTTCTCCCTTGAATGTAAGTTCTCTAACGTTGTTAACCCCTCTGCTGTCGCGCAAACCCATTTCAATAACAACATCGTTCAGAGTGTTACTCCCTTTGTTTGCTATCTCTACCTGAAGATCAACAGTATCTCCTGCCAGCCACTTAGTCTTTGAGCCTGTGCTTTTGAGTTTTGCTTTTTCAATTGTAAGATTTGTGCCTTTTGAACCAAGCGAACAGAAAGAAGTCTGCCCTTTTCCTGAGCTGCCAGAGGGTGCTGTTGATGGAGATTGTGGATTTGGAGATATTGGTGCAACAGATGAGGAGGAATCAGATGGAAGATTTGGAAAAATTAGCGAAATAGGGATAACTGTAGGCGAGTCATCGACTGGCGCTGTGCGAACCACAATATTGCTTTGCACATTACGCTTTGCTTCTGGTCCGAGAATGAATGTCGTTGTGAACCTATGCGTTTCTTGAGAGCCGAGATATACAGAAGGAATGGGTGAAGACCAAGTGATTATACCTGGGATATCTGCGAATACAAGTGTTGTAGTTACAGCTGAACCTGTGTTCTTGACGTCTACGGTAAATGTTCCTTGCTCGCCTCTTACGTGTGATGCTGTCCATGTCGTGTAAACCACTTGGACTGCTGCATTTGTGAGTGGAGTAAAGACCAAGATGGCTAGAACTGCTAGAAAAATAAGCGTAAAAGAATTTCCCTTCATTCGTTTCATTTTATCTCTGCGAAATCTTGACTGCTACAATAATTATTACAATAATCAATACTACGTTGATTATGCCAATAACCCATGCCAGTTTGTTTTCTCCGAGTGAGCCAAGGAATGAATTCTCCTTTTCCTGTAGTGTTACTGCGACTTGCTGTGTCTGTACCTGATTATTTGCAGTTACTTCAAGCGTGAATGATTGTTCGCCCTTGGCATCTTTATTGATATCGAAAGTCAGATTAATATCCTTGCTTTCGCCTGCAGCTAGCGTGACTATGCGCTGTGAAACGTCGGACAACTTTGCCCAAGACTCGTAACCTTTGGCGTTTACCAAGACAGTCAGAGGCTGTGATCCTGTGTTCTTCAAGCTCGCCTTGACAATCATGCTCTCGCCAGGTAGAGCATCTGATTCAAGAGCAGCGCTTATCGCCACTACATTCTGCGGCTGTGCTGTTTGTTTTGCTGAGCAACCAAAGACTTTGAAAGGTAAACGATGAGGTGTTTCAAGCGTTCTTCGATAGACACCATTACTGTAATCGTATTGTGCAGAAAGGTCAATCGTGTAAGTCTTGTCAGTAAGACCCTGTGGTACTGTAAATGTGAATGAGACTCCTTCATCGTCTCCCTGATCCAAGCCACTTGATATATCTTGGCTAGCATCAATCTTTAAATCAAGACTCTTGAGCAAAACTTTAACACGATCTTGATCGCTATCACCAATGTTTACTGTACTGGCTGTAAGAGTGACTAAATCCCCACATGTTGCTTCTGTTGGGGAGAACTGAATATCATCGAATGATATTGCCTTGTCTTCATCATCTTCACGCTCAACAGTAATTCTCTGGAATAGGGTACTGTCCAAATCAGAGGATGAGTCTACGCAAAGGTTACTTTCTCCAGATTTCTTGCTGTATGCTTTGAAACCGAGCTTGTAGTCGCCATCATCCATATCGGCTGCAACTTTGAACTTGAATGTTACTTTTTCTTCATCGCCATCATTAATGTCTCCGATGGTTATTTTTTCCTCTTTATCATTTGAAAATATAAGGTCGCTTACCATATTCCTACCAGAACTGTCGAAAAGACCAAGCTGTACAACAACGTCATCAACGTCATTGTCGCCAACATTCTCAACACGAACTTCTACAGTTATTTCATCAAGAAGCTTCCATCTGTCGTCATCTGCACCACTATTTCTTATTTTAATATCGCTGATAGTTAGATTTGTGCCTCTTGAGCCTGCTGCGCAGAATGATTTACGAAGAGTAAATGTTGAAGTGTTTGTTGCAGCTGATTCAGTTGAATCGCGTGCTGTGACTGTCACAGAATTATCGCCAAATGCGAGAGCGCTTATATCAAATACATTAAGGTCGACTGTGCGTGATGCGCCAAGAGCTAGAGGGAATGTTGCTACAGAGAAAGCTACCTTTGCATTTCCGCTTGTGCTTAATACAATATTATTGAGTACGACGTTTCCAGTGTTTGTCACGCTTATTGTACCGTTCTGTGTATTTGTCGTGTCTTTGATTGTTGTAATTATAATAGTAGGAGTATTATTAATAGGAACAGAGAGCGAGAAAGGTGTAGCCTGAACACTTGCGTCAGTCTTTCCTTTTAACTGTGCGCTGATAGTGCCACGAGATTGTGCTGGGACAGCCAGAACAGCTGTCAACTCTTTTGTTTCGCCCGCAGCAACGGATGTTGCAGCAGGAAGTGTTTTCCAAGTGCCAATACTAGTTGTGCTTTCTGCGAAAGTCACACCATTGTGTGCTGTTGCATCAGTATTTGTAAGATTGAAACGAACTGTGACTTCCTGAGCGTGATTCACGCTGGTCGGAACTGCAACGCCCTTGATTTCAAGAGATGCGCTTGCCAAGCCAATGCTTAAAACAAGTGCCACAATCACGACGGAAAGTAATATCGATTTCATTTTTGTTGTAACTATCTGATTACATCACTTTATAAACTTTTCTATATTCAAGTATATGCTTCATATAGTGACTATTACGCTTCATATAAAGGAAGAGAGACGAAGGTTTAAATAAATGAAGCTGCTTGGATGTATATATCATGGTGATACGCGCACGGGAGAATCTATTGGGTGCATGGGCTTTTCTAGGAGGAGTTGTTCTTGCCTTGCTGGTAGGCATTTTTGCAGGAAGGAGTGTTGATCCTATTATTCCAGGTGTTCTTGCGGTTCTTGGCGTTGTTGTAGGCTTCTTTGTGGCTGAAAAGGACGTACAAACTTTCTTACTTGCATCTGTTTCGCTAGTTATTGTCAGTTATGCAGGTGTTTCAGGTCTTATCCTGAATGCTGCAGTCTTAGGTGTTAATATAGAAAAGTATGTTCTCGGAATTTTAGGCGCATTGCTTACTTTATTTGTTCCTGCTACAATAATTGTCGCCATAAAGACAGTCTTTTCTCTGGCAAGAAGTTAGTCTAGCTATGGGTCAAAAAACCTGACAAGTTTTATGAATTGATAAGTATTGGGAGCTGAATTTTCTTAGCATTCCTTAAGACAAAATGTTCACAAAGACCATATTAAACCTAAAAGAAAGATTATTGAGGACTTTGAAACACCAAGAATTTCCAATTCTTGGATGCGCTCAAGAATCAGCAGATTCTTGACGAACCCCAAAGTCCTCTATCGAACCGCTTTGAAACTAAGAGAATCTTCGATTCTCGAGGCGCTCAGAAATCGGCGATTTCTGACGACCCTCGAGGGACATCTAAATTGGAAGGTTATTCAAAGCTCTCTATTACAATCTTACTCATTAATAAAATCAACTTTCTGCGGCTTTGGAGCAGAAGTCTTATGAATCTCGGCAAACTTTGGAGTTACAATGAGAATATTCTCTCCGAAACCTGCAATAGAGCCTTCAATGGCGTCAACTGTTTTCTTGAGCTTTGCAACTGCGCGCTTGAGCTCAATAATATCCTTTGTCTTTAGAGTTTTTATATCGACTATTGCAATTGTGTAGCCCTCTCTGATTGCGTTAAGAATATCATTTGTGTCATCATACTGCCTTAAGACGAAAGGCTTGACTAATACCTTGTTCTCCTTGTTTTGAGCTGCATTGAGATCAATCTCGACGTACTCTTCAGATACAGAACGACCGAACAACTTTTTTAAATCGAATGCCATAACAAGGAATTGCATAAGTTAGTATATAAATATTACTGTGCTCTGAAGAACTTTGGGCTAAAGCCATAAGAAGTCCTTCAGTTCTTCAGACCTCGAAAATATATTTGCGTTCTCTCTGTGATTTTAGCTCAGAGCAAGCAAATAAATTTTCTCAGTGTCAAGATGCTAAAAGAGTGCATACGTCAAAATTTACCGTTAGAAAAATAAATATAGAGGACTTTGAAACACCAAGAACCTCTAAAATCCTCTATCGAGCCGCTTTGAAAATTCTCTTAAAACTACAAAATGGAGAGTTATTCAAAGCTCTCTATTGGAATTGACTCATAATTGCTTAATTATTTCTTTCCTGCTTTCACTGATAAATTAATTTCCTCACGCAACTTTCGCATTTTATCCTCAATCAGACTTTCCTGCTTTTCTAGCGCTTGTATACGTATTTCCAAAACGCGTTTTTTCTCAGTTAATTCTTTTATCAGAGATTCTTGGTCAGCGCGCACCATTATCCCTCCAACTATCCTATAGACTTCGTCTTTAGTTTTGGAAACCTCGGTAAGAGCATTCATAACTTCATTGAGTTCGACTTGTACTGTCTGTTTCTGCAAAGCTCCCTGTTGAAGCTGCTGTTCGAACACTTGTAACTCTTGAATTTTCTTGCCTGCCTCTGCATTTACGCTCTGATGCATTGGAAATTATACCGCCTTTATCTTAACAATCTGCGTTCTTGGCTTATAGAAAATTTTTGAACCGCAATGCTGGCAAACAAATCGCTTCTCAAGTGCTTTACTGTTAGTTGCCTTCTCGCATTTAAAACATTTATATTGTGCCATGAAAGATGGGGGAAACGGTGATTTTTAAATGTGTTGGTGTTTGAATTAGAATTAAAGGCAAAAAATCATTATTTGTTTACCTTGAGAGAATAAGCAGGTCCTGCGAAGATTTTGCCCGTCCTTATACATTTCCAGATACCTGCTGAGATACGCTTGACTCTTCCGCGAGGATGGAATGGCGATTGCTGGCGCTTTCTCTGCAATGCTTCTATAGCGTTGTATTCTTTCCTGACAAGCGTGCCATAGCCTGCACCGAATTTTCCGAATGCCTTGATTTTCTTTGTTTTCGCTCCCATTAAAAAAGAGTTGCAAAGGAGGTTTTTAAATGATTCTATACCATACTCTCTCATACAAATCTATTTATAGACATGCACGATATATTTTTATGAAGCTGGTAGACTTAACAAAATATATTGAAGAATTCTCCGAGAGAGAAAAACCTTTAATTTATATCTGCAGTTACATTGGAAGAGACCTTGGTGAAGATGAAAACGTTCCACCTACAAGGAAAGACCGACCGATGCGACTGCTTAGTGGGACTCTATTTGGCGTCGATATTTTTTCGAAAAGCTCGCCTGTAAAAGAGGTACAGTTTGTACTAGATCCTCCCTGGATTTATCTTGATTTCGCACAAGGTATTGTAAGCTGGGATACTTCTGCTTGTATGGATAGTGTAAAGGAAGAAGATATTGTTGAAACAAATCGTTCAATTTATGAGAGAAGTGTTCGCGAACGCCTTAAGCAATGGGAAGGTTCCAGAGACGGCGAGTTCATGTGTGAAAGAAATACAAATCTTCTTCGACCTTATTTTCTTATGATTGATGAGCTTCAACGTCAGCGCGAATCATTCGTAGGAAAGAGGGTATTTGTTTAGCTAAAAACAAAGGTTCTTGATTAACATCTGTTTCAATTCAACCTTCAAATCCAATCCTTTCAATTGCCATGACGCAATCACCGATGCAAGAGTTTGATAACTTTCCTTTCCGG